>VFSW01000820.1_pt1 | contig 46057 bp, 69 predicted proteins | sample 5358111 | NCBI WGS metagenome assembly VFSW01 (sample SAMN11554181, study PRJNA540505) | mine drainage metagenome | isolation source: sediment from site ElyBrook_90M | place: USA: Ely Copper Mine, Vershire, VT | collected 2017
ACTGCTGGTGGCGGTTGACGTTGTGGTGCAAGCTCCGCAGGCGCAACCAGTACTCCCATTACAGGTTGTTCAGGTGGTGCATGTACTGCCTCTTCAATCAGCGGCTCTTCAGTCACTTACGCAGGTGGCGGCGGTGGCGGCGGATATACACCGTCAGGCACGACAGCAGGTGCTGGTGGCGCGGGTGGTGGAGGCGCTGGAGCCGCAGGTGCTGGAGGCACTGGCGTAGGTGGAGCAGGCGGCTCGGGTGTCGTCATTGTCAGCTACCCCGGTTCAACTCAACTCATGGCTGGTGGTACTGTCACCATCACAGGCGGTAATGTCATCCACACATTTACAAACACAGGCTACTTGTCACCGTTGAAGTTGGTGAACAACTCTTTGCGTTTCCGTTCAAGTGCGAGTGCTTATTTAAATCGCACACCAACTGTTGCATCAAACAGAACTACATGGACTTGGAGTGGTTGGGTTAAGAGAGGTGATTTAAGTCGAACTCAAGGTTTATTTGGTGCTGGTGTTTTAGGAAACAACGCAAACTTCCAAGCATATTGGAATAGCACCAACACCATTTTTTTCCAAGAAACAGTACAAAATGTAAGCAACCAATTAATTTGGACAAGTACGCCTGTTTATCGTGACCCATCTGCTTGGTATCATGTTGTGATTGCAATGGATACAACCCAAGCAACCGCCGCAAACAGGTCAATTGTTTATGTGAATGGTCTTCAGATTGCTGGTTCATTTTCAACAACTCCATCGCAAAATCAAGCACTATCAATCAATAACACTGTTGCTCAATATGTTGGTGCGGCTCCCACTAATACAGCATCTTTGCTTTACCTTGACGGTTACCTCGCTGAAGTCAACTTCATTGACGGTCAGCAGTTGACACCAAACAGTTTTGGAACATTCAACTCCTATGGTGTATGGCAACCCATCACCTATGGTGGTTCGTATGGCACAAACGGCTTCTATTTGCCGTTCAGCAATACAACCAGCACAACCACATTGGGATATGACTTCAGCCCCAATGGAAACAACTACGCGCCGACCAATATCTCTTTGACTGCTGGCACAACCTACGACAGCATGATCGATGTGCCTACATTGACCAGTGCGACTGCGGCCAACTACCCTGTTTGGAACGTGTTGAAAAGATACACAAACAATATGGGGTTCACAAATGCAAATCTGACTGTTTCAGATGCAGGCACATCTAGTACAGGTGCGGCGGCAACTATGCGAACTGCAACCTCTGGTAAGTACTATTGGGAAGTAACCGCAACAACCATTTCTGGCATTCTTGGTTATATCTGTGCAACAACTGAAGCCAATGCTGATGGAACCGCTGTTGGTGGAAATATTGGCGGATACAGATCAAACGGCAGTATTTACAACTTGGCTGGAACAGCCCAAACCTCTGGCGCTACATATGCCAGTGGCGACGTGATTGGAATTGCTGTTGATGTTGACAATGGCACTGTTCAGTTCTACAAAAACGGAACTGCACAAGGTGCAACGCCATCATTCACATTTACCGCAGGAACAGTTATTGTTCCAGCAGTCGCAACAGACAATTCTGCTGGCACAAAAACATTTGCCATCAACTTTGGTCAGCAACCGTTTGCTTACACCGTACCCACAGGGTTCGTAAGACTCAACACATACAACCTATAAGGAACAATTATGGCAACAACATATGCAATTCCTAATGGTGCAACTGTGATGGCGGTTACCCTGTACACAGGCGATGGAACATCCTCCAAGGTTGTCAATAATGGAGTCAACAACACAACAGGAGTTACTTTTCAGCCTGACATGGTTTGGCTAAAGGTAAGAAACACCGCTGATAACCACGGCGTAGGCGACTCTGTTCGTGGTGCGCCAAAACTTATTCAGACCAACTTAACAACCGCTGAAATTGCCGCCCCTGCTGGCGGATTTGTTGGTTCATTTAATTCAAACGGCTTTACAGTTGCCGCTGGCGGAACTAGCAACTTAAACTACAACACAAACGGCAACACCTATGTTGCTTGGCAATGGAAGGCAGGTGGCACTCCAGCCGTATCCAACACATCTGGCAACATCACATCAACTGTGAGCGCAAACACCACCGCTGGATTTAGCGTAGTGACCTACACAGGCAATGGATTGACCAATCAAAGCATCGGTCATGGTTTGGGTGCAACTCCCGGTATGGTGATCATTAAACAGCGAGATGGCACTGCAAACTGGCTTGTTCATCATCAATCCCAGCCAACAGGCTACACCGTGTACTTGAACTTAACCAATGCTCAAGACAGCGGAACAAGTCAATGGGGAACAAGCCCTCAGACAAGTTCTTTGTTCTATGTTGGGTACACCGCCGGAGCAACTGGGTCAAACGTCAGCGCAAGCACCTATGTTGCCTACTGCTGGGCTCCAGTAGCTGGCTATTCAGCATTTGGTAGCTACACGGGCAATGGAAGTGTTGATGGGCCTTTTGTGTATCTTGGATTTAGGCCACGGTTTGTTTTAATAAAACGCTCAGACAGCACAGGTAATTGGTTTATTTGGGACGCTTCAAGGAATACATATAACACCGTGAACAATCAGTTGTATCCAGATAGTAGTTCCGCAGAGCAGGTACAAGATGGAATTGATTTCCTTTCCAATGGATTTAAGATTAGATTTTCATCCACCTTTGCTGACCGCAACGCCAGCGGTGGCACATACATTTATGCCGCTTTTGCCGAAAACCCATTCAAGTATGCTAACGCCCGATAAGGAGAAGACATGAGTCATTTTGCAAAAGTAGAGAACGGCATCGTCACTCAGGTGATCGTTGCTGAAGAAGACTTCATTGCCACTGGTGCTGTTGGTCATGGCTGGGTTCAAACCAGCTACAACACACTTGGCAATCAGCACCCAGAAGGTCGTCCATTGCGTGGCAACTACGCTGGCATCGGTTACACCTACGACGAGACAAACGATGTTTTCTATGCTCCTCAGCCTGCTGAAGGCTGGGTACTGAACACATCCACATGGCTGTGGGAAGACCCATCTGCGCCCGTTGTGGAGCCTGCACCAGTGGCTAACACCGTTGTAGAGCCTGAACCCGTAGTTGAGGCTCCAGTAGAAGCCCCTGCCGACCAAACAATCAACCCAACAACCTGAGGAACACATGGATAAATTGATCATCTCCACACCACTTTTGAACAGCATCCTTGGCTACCTTGGATCACGCCCCTACCAAGAGGTGTACCAATTGATTGAAGCTTTGCAAAACGAAGCCAAGAACCAGCCAACACAAGAAGCCCCAAGTGAGTGATAAATGGAAGCAACACATGAACTTGCCACGGAAACGGATAAGCGTTTGAGCGTCCATGAAGCCGTTTGCGCCCAGCGGTATGAGGGCATCCAAGCTCGGTTTGACGAGGGAAATAAGCGCATGAACAAGATCGAATACCTGCTTTATGCGGTGATCGTCTTGGTGCTGTTTGGCCCCGGTGTCGCCGCCGAGTTTGTCAAGAAATTTTTGGGTTTGTAAATGATTCCAATCTTTGCCTCACTCCTTACGACCCTTGCAGAAAACGGCTTGGGTCTTTTATCTTCTGCCATCCAAGCAAAGGGCAAGGAAGTCGTTGAGAACACCCTTGGGGTAAAGATTCCTGACGCACCGACCCCGGAAGATGTCGCCAAACTGCGCCAGCTTCAGTATGACCATGAAGAAAAGCTGATTGAGCTTGGCATCAAGAAGGCTGAACTGGAACAAAAGGAGCTTGAGGCTCTGCTGGCGGCTCAGGCCAACCAAGAGAACAACGTCACAGGCCGCTGGACGGCTGATATGACATCAGACTCTTGGCTGTCCAAAAACATTCGCCCTATGACCCTAATTTACCTGTTGAGCGCCTATACCTTGTTTGCCCTGCTTGATGGGTCTGGGTACAAGATTGCTGAGGCTTATGTCACCTTGCTGGGCCAATGGGGTATGTTGGTCATGACTGCCTACTTTGGTGGCCGCACGGTTGAAAAGGTCATGGAACTGCGGAACAAAGGGAAAAGCCAATGAGTTTGTCCCAAGAACAAGCCGCCTTCCTTCTGGATGCCTGCAAACTGATCGAATACGCCACTGCACAAGGCTTTATGGTTACTGGTGGGGAGTTGGCTCGGACACCCGAACAACAGGCTATATACGTCAAAACAGGCCGCTCCAAGACCATGCAGTCCAACCACCTGAAGAGGTGCGCCATTGATTTGAACTTTTTCAAGGCAGGCGCGATAATTTGGGACAGGGAGACGCTTGCTCCACTGGGCGCTTATTGGGAGTCATTGCACCCCAAGAACCGTTGGGGAGGCAACTTCAGATCACTCGTTGATTGCCCTCATTTTGAGCGCAATGTTGGATAAAGGGACGACGCAATGACACTAATCCCATCATGGGTGATGACTTACGACAGCTTGACCTCCACGGTACTTCAGTACTTGGAGCGTAAAGATGCCTCTGTTGTCAATGCAATTCCCACCTTCATCTCTCTGGCTGAGTTTGAAATTGCTCAGGAGATCAAGACGCTGGGCCAATTGCAAGTGGTCGAAGCAAATATGAATCCCAATGACCCCATCTTGCAAAAGCCTGCCCGGTGGCGCAAGACTGTGTCCATGAGCGTCAAGGTGGATGGCAAGAAACAGCCTGTCTACCTTCGCAAATACGAGTACCTGAAGAACTACTGGCCTGATGACACCCAGACCGACGTTCCTCTGTACTACGCAGACACCGACTGGGAGCACTGGTACTTGGCACCCACCCCTGACGTGGGGTACGCCTTTGAGGTGCTGTACTACGAGCGCATTGCCCCACTGAGTTCGGTCAATCAAACCAACTGGCTCACTCAGAATGCGCCAAATGCCATGTTGTTTGGCACCTTGTTGCAGGCTATGCAATTCCTGAAAAACGATCAACGCACAATCTTTCAGCAAAAGTACACCGAGGCGCTCCAAGCTCTTAAAGCAGAGGACGTGGCGCGAGTTGGTGATCGTCAAGCCATTGCAGTGGATTCTTAATCATGACAAGCTATGTAAACCCCTACACAGGTCAGACGATCAGCCCATCACAGGTGGGCTACGAACAACTGACCATCACTACCGACACCGTACTCCAGTGGCCGATCAACGGCAACACTGACAGCGTCGTTGCCAACATCATTGAAGTCACGGCGACCGTTTCTGGCTTGCAGTTATTCATGCCGCCTGCTGTGCAGGTATCCACCGGGCAAAGCGCCCTGATCCGAAACATTGGGTCACAGCCATTCACTGTGGTGGACACTAGTGGCAACACCATCGTGCCGATTGCCTCAGGAATCGCAGAGTACATCTACGTCACTGACAACACCACCATTGATGGCTCATGGGAGTCTGTGACCTTTGGCGCAGGCACATCATCAGCCAATGCCGCCACGTTGGCCGGGTATGGCCTACAAGCCATCTCCACCACACTGAACACGGCGACACCAGTCACCACCTTTGCATCTGACTATTCCATCCTGCCGTCCGACAGATCATCCCTATATGTGTGGATTGGTGGCGCAGGCACAGTCACAATGCCATCAGCGGTGGATGTGGGAGAAAGCTGGTACGTGGTCATCAAGAATGACGGCACTGGCATCTTGAACGTAGACCTTGTGGGCTCCGACACTATTGATGGAAGCCTGAGTGCTCAACTCCAAATTGCAGAGTCTTTTGTGGTGGTATCTGACGGCCTGAACTACTTCACTTATGGCTACGGCCAATCTGCGACATTCTTCTTCACCCAACTGACCAAATCAGTCACTGGCGGCGTTGTGACGTTGACTTCCGCAGAGGGGTCAAACATCATTCAGGAGTACCAAGGTGCCTTGACATCCAACTGTACGGTGGTGTTACCTCCAACAGTGCAGTTGTACTCACTCAGAAACACCACTACAGGATCGTTCAACCTGACATTCACCACCGGGGTGTCTGGCGGTTTGACGTTGACCTTGCCTCAGAATCAGACCATCATTGCGATTTGCGATGGCACCAACGTCTACAACGCTCAGACATCAACGTCATCATTCATTAACCAATTGACACTGGGCGACGGTTCTGCCGCCGCTCCATCGTTGTCATTCACAAGCGACGCAACAACTGGCTTGTACCTTGCGGCCAGTCATCAACTTGGATTTGCAGTCAACGGCGTGAACGGCGCAACACTGACTTCAACAGGTTTGCTTGTTCCAGTAGGAATTAACGGCGGGGAATTTGTATGACCGCAAAGGTTGTCACGCTCCAAGTAGGGCCGGGCATCCAACGGGACAGCACTCAATTTGCGTCAGTGAGTTATGTGGACGGCAAGTGGGTGAGGTTCCAATACAGCCGACCGCGCAAGATTGCGGGGTACAACGGGGCATTCTTGAACGCAACCGGGATCAGTCGCGGGATGATCATGAGCGCCGAGGACGGGCTCAACTACGTAATATCTGGATACAACAACGGCATCGAACAGTGGACGACTGACAACGATGACGGCGTGGGCTTTGGCCCTACACCTATTGAGCCGACAGGTGCTATTCAAAGCCTCGTAATCACCAATCAAGGATCGGGATACGTCAATGGCACCTACACCAACGTGCCACTGGTTGGGGCTGTTGGCACTGGCGCAAAGGCCACTGTGGTGGTATCCAGCAACTTGGTTGCCAGCGTGACCGTGACCGCTGGCGGTGTTGACTACTTCCACAATGAAGCAATCACCATCAACAACGCCTCAATTGGTGGGGCTGGTTCCGGGTTTACCTCCTACGTCAATGACCTATCCACCTACGCTCCAAGCAACAACACGTTGTGGCAGTTCGATATTGGCTATGACGCACTGGGCAACGGCGACAACAACCTGATTGCCCACCCCGGCCAGAACTTGAACGACATCAGTTCATCGATCAACACTCGCCCCATGTTTGGCCCATTCACCGGGTCAACACTGAGTCCCGTGGGTGTGTTCACAGCATCAGGCACCACCACAAGCGGATCACCCACAGTTACCTTTGCGACGGTGAATGTCGCCATGGGTGCTGGCTTGACGGTAACTGGCACGGGCATCCCAGCAGGCACCACCGTGGTGTCAGCTTTGGAGGTTGCGAGTGTTTGGACGGTCACATTGAGCGCCAACGCCACCGCATCCGGCACCACAACGCTGACTTTTGACAACAACATTGAGGTGTCTGGCGGCATCGTGATGCTGTTCCCATACCTGTTTGCATACGGCAACTATGGGTACATCGCCAACTCTGCGGCAGGCGACTTCAGCAACTGGACTTCTGCTGACTCCAACAAGAACAACGTGTCATCCACCAAGGTTGTCAAGGGACTACCCCTGCGAGGCGGCACAACGTCGCCTGCTGGCCTATTCTGGACGCTGGACTCAGTGGTGAGGGTGACCTATGCGCCGACCACCGTGGGCACGCAAACCTTCTACTGGAAGTACGACTTGATCACTCAGCAGTCGTCGATCCTGTCCAGCCAGTGCGTCATTGAGTACGACGGCATCTTCTATTGGGTAGGCACCGACCGATTCTTGACCTACAACGGTGTGGTTCAAGAGTTGGACAACAAGCAAAACTTCAACTACTTTTTTGACAATCTGAACTACAGACAGCGTCAAAAGGTGTGGGTAAGCAAGGTGCCACGCTGGGGTGAAATTTGGTGGTTCTTCCCGTCCGGCACCAGCGAAGAGTGCAACGACGCGATCATTTACAACGTGCGAGAAAAGGTCTGGTATGACGCAGGTCAAGCTTTGGGCGCTCGTCGCTCTGCTGGTGTGTTTTCTGAAGTGTTCCGTCGGCCTATTTGGGCTGGTAACGACGAGAACACGGCGGGACAGTACACCCTGTGGCAACACGAGACTGGCACAAATGAGGTTTATACCAACCGTGTGAACGCAATCGAATCGTTCGTCGAAACCAACGTGATTGGTGCCCGGGCGGGTCTTGTTGGTGCCGTAGAGCAACCCGGCGACAACGTCTGGACACGTTGCGAGCGGATTGAGCCTGACTTTGTGCAGGTGGGTGACATGGAAGTCGTGGTGACTGGCAAGTCATACGCCGACGATGTTGATGATCCTTCTGATCCATATGTGTTTGCACCCGACACACTTAAAATTGACATGAAAGAGCAAAGACGCGAGATGCGCCTGAGATTCCGAAGCAACACACAAAATGGCGACTACTTTATGGGTCGAACATTGTTGAGTTTGGATACAGGCGACGTGCGTGGAACAGGTAATCCATAATGATTGCCTACGATCCGAGAGGGATGACTTGGGATCAGTACTGCAAACTGATGGCCGAGTTGTTTGCCCCTAACCAGTTGGGGTACGTAGAAGAAGAAAACTGGCGACAGTGGGTTGATGGCCTAAATGGTATTGGGTACTTTGTCCAATCGGGGATTCCTGATCACCGTGGATTTGAGTTCTGGTACGAATGGGCCCAACAAATGACAGGCATTATGAACGTGGGGGCACAATGAATTTTCTTGACTTACTCAACAAGGTGGCGAGGTTTACCAAACCGTCTCACCAAAACCTGACTCCATTGAAAAGCATGGACGAACCATTCACAGAGACGGAGATCGACTCTTTGGATGGCCTGATGATCGTGATGTACTTCGCAATCATCTACGACATTGCCGACGATGTCGCAACCGATTACCACCCAACCACTCCGCAGGAACTGTTTGACTTCATTCAAGTCAACAAGAAGCGCGAGTGCGAGTCCATCGAAGCCGCCATGGAGATGATCAAATGATTTATCTCAGCGACTACCGACTGGCATCCACCACCGAGACAAAACTGCTTGAGGACATCAAATACCCTCAAGTCGTCAATTGGTTTCCCTCTTCATACGACAAAGTCAAGACTGGCTTGTTTTACCCACCTCACCGGGTGGCTGACATGGTGCTGGACAAGGATTTGGCGACGGCGCTCAGGGAAGACAAACCAGCTCGAACAGCGTTCATTCTTGCTTCTGGCAATGCTCACTTTGCTGGAATCAACGCCATTAAGTCCGAGCCCAACACATTGACCTACGAGTACAAATTCCTGCCACTGACGCTGACTCAGGTATACGCAGGCCGCACGGCCCAAGCCTTTGGTGCCGCCGACCACATCGTGACCGATTCCAGCGCCTGTGCATCCAGCATGAAGGTGTTGATGGATGTACAGACCCTGATGCGGTTCTATGGGTTCAACCGGGTAGTGGTGTTGGCCGTCGAGGATCAGGTGAGCAACCTCACCTTGAACTTTTTTGGCGAATCCCAAGCCTCGCTGGCGTGGAAGGATGAAAAGGAAGGTATCAGGCCATCGGCCTTCGACCGTCTCAACGGTGGCTTCCACGTAGGCCAAGGAGCCTGCTTGGCGGTGTTTGAGGATGAGAAGACGGTCAAGCGCCGTGGCATTACCCCCAAGGGGCGGCTTTTGGGTGCCTACACGGCCTCAGAAGCCCATGCAAACGCCATTGGGCAGGCTGAGAGTGGCGAAGGCTTTATTCGGGCCGCGAAGGGCGCTCTGGACATGGCAAAACTGACTCCAGAATGCGTGGCGGTGATCAAAACCCACGGGACTGGCACCAAGTCCAACAACAAGGCTGAGAGAAACGCCATTGAGTCAGTTTTTACCGATTTTGTTGCCACGTCCTACAAGCAGGTGATCGGCCACACCATGGGAGTGAGCGGGTTGCTAGAAACATGCTTACTGATCGACAATATGAACAGTGGGTTTGTGCCCGGCATTCCCAACAGAACGCAAGAAGACGACGTGTTTTTGTCGCATGACATTGATGCGCCCAAAGGTGCCATTCTTTCATTGGCGGCTGGCATGGGCAACGTGTATTCAGCGGCAGTAATGACAACGGAGTTATGACATGTACGTAAATTCAAAAGAAAAGAAGCTGAATTCAGGCCAAATTCTTGGCATCTTCTTGAAGAACAACCCGCAATCACAGCCTGACAATGTTGTGATGCCTGCCATCTTGGCCGAGTTGAGCCAGCCAAATTGCAAGACTCAGCAAATTGGGAACACGTTGTTTGAAGTTCATACAGGGTCAGAAGGCCGGGGATATTTCAAAGCCTTCAACGCCGATACGCCGCCAAATTTTGTTGAGAGTAGCAAGCAGTTTGTTGTCTGGGCTCGCCGTGTCTTGGGAATGAAAGTCCTTGTCACTGACTTTGACGATCCTGCACTGGCCCAGTTGTTCAAGATTATTTCAATGCGTCCACCGTTGCCCAACATGGGGTATCAGGTACTTCACATGGAATCAGGTAAGACACGCATTGTTTTGAGTTTAGGAGCTTAATATGGCGGCAGTAGTCAGCGCAGTCAAAGATGTTGTTAAAGGTGTTGGAGATGCCGTAGGAAGTGTCGTTCATGCTGTTGAAGATGTTGGCAATTTTGTTGACAAGGAAATCCTTCAACCAGTCGTTAAGGTTGTGGACAAAACAATTGATGCGGCACTCAAAGACCCAATCGGTACAGCGGCCAAGGTTGCCGCCGCCGTCTATGCGCCATATCTTTTGCCTGCTGTAAATTTTGCTGACGGTGTAGCCCATGGGCAGTCGTTTGAAACAGCTTTGCTGAACACAGGCATTTCATACGTTACTGGTGGAGTTGGTTCTGCGGTAGGTTCAGAGGTTACCTCAGAGCTTGTTGATCAAGGCTTCAGTTCTGGCGTTGCATCAACCCTTGGAAGCGCCGCATCTGGAGCGACTGGCGCGGCCTTGCGTGGTGGAGACATTGGACAAGGCGCTTTAATGAGCGGACTCACCAGTGGGTTCAATAAGGGCACTGATGCGGCGGCTACAGAGTTGAACACGCCGACGATGGATGATGCCAACCTGAATGTTTCATACACGCCACCAGACAGCGGCGGCGATTCTTCGCCTCTTGATAGCATAGGTGAACCCGCTCCTCTTGACCCGTCAAGCTGGGATGTGAAGCCAACCGATTATTCAATAGACCCCGCCAGTAGCAATATTCCCACAAGTCAACAAGGCTTGAATCCTGCTGGTGATTACACCGGGTTGACCATGGACAGTATTACTGGTCAAGCGCCCGGAATGATCGACATGGGTGGTGCCTCTGGGGCTTCAGTCGATGCTTCTACTCCTTTGGGCGACCCCAATTCATTCATCAATCAGCCAGAGAACACTACTGGCGCTTTAGGTACTGTCAGCGGGGCTGGGTTTATCGATGCAGGCGCAAAGCCTGCGCTGGGCGATCCCGGCTCGTTTATCAACAACCCTAACGTGACTGGTGAAGCGGTTATCCCAACGCCTTCATGCGCTTACAAAATCGATGTGCCCAACATCAAATTTAGCGCACCATCGAAAGGCACAAGCAGATCAAGAGGGCCAAGCGCCAGACCAAGCGGCGCTGGCGACTACTCATCTTTGTCCAGTTTGATGAATCCATTTTTGGACTCAAGCGCAGAGATGTTGACGAACAAGATCAATCCAATCGACTTGAGCAAAACCACCTTGACCGAAGAAGAGGCGGAAAAGAAAAAAAGAGAAGCGGCTTTGTTTGGAAAGCAATATCCCACTGATGTTTTGAAGCCATTGGACATTGATGAAGTTGGAAGTCAAGTCTCTGGCAACTTTGCAAGCCCAAGCGGATTTGCTTCAGGCGGTTCAGCTTGTATGTGCTTGAACAACGATCCCAAGTACATGCCGAAATTTACCGATTGCGCTCCAAGCCTGTTGCAATCGTCCGTATCTCAACGTCGCGCATCAATGGGCTTGAAGCAACTTCCTCACTTGAGTCAGCACATTTCACCTATGGGCAACATGGGTGGCTTGGCTAAGGGCGGTCTACCGAGTAAGTACCGGGAAGCCGCACCTGACGGCCACAACCCTGAGTTTGTGACCGGGTTGACTGGCTTCTATGCCTGCGGTGGTGGCACAGGTCAATCAGACGACATTCCAGCCATGCTCCATGACGGCGACTACGTGATGGACGCTGACGTGGTAGCGGCACTGGGAGACGGCTCCAGCAAGGCTGGCAAACAGGTGCTTGAGGGCTTCCGTAGTCAGGTTCCCCACAAAGAGACTGGTGGCGGCAAGCCCGTACCTGCCAAGATTGCAGACGGCGAGTATGTGTTCCCGGCAGGATTTGTGACCGCTCTGGGTGGCGGTGACAACAAGGCGGGTGCAAAGATTTTGGATGGCCTTCGTGAGAAACTTAGAGCGCACAAAAGATCAGCACCCACAAGTAAAATTCCCCCAAAGGCAAAATCTCCACTTGACTACATCATGGGAGCGAAAGGTTAAACATGGCAAACTTACTTCAATCGTCGCAAAACAAAGAAACGACGGCTCCCAGTTATTACACAAATTACCTTAGCAACCTTGCTACTCAGGGACAAGCCGCCGCCGGGCAAGCAGACTACGTTGGTGCCCAGCCATTGCAGACAAAAGCCTTTGAGGCCGTTTGCCAAAACTTTGGAGCGCAACAGCCCAGCATTGCCGCTGGCAAGAGCTACATAGGCCAAGCGGCAGGTCAAGACGTGACTGGTGCCGCCGCACCCTACTTGCAAGCAGGCACCAATGCCAGCCCTTTGTGTGCGGCCAGACCACTTATCTGCCAAACCTCCAACCTGAACTTGTCATGCTTGGCATCGCAGTACATGAGCCCGTACATCCAGACGGCTGTGCAGGGTATGTCAGATATTGCCCAGCGCAACATCCGCAACAACCTGTCCCCTGCGGCCACAGCGGCGGCAGTGGGCTCTGGTCAGTTTGGTTCACAGCGTGGCGCTCAAGTGCTGGGTCAGATCAATGCACAGGCACAGCAAGACCTGAACGCCCAGATCGCCAACATGGAGAACCAAGGGTACGCTCAGGCGCTCCAAGCGGCCACGGCCAAGCAAGGTGCCTTGGGTAACCTTGCAAACACAACCGCCAACGCCCAGCAAGCGCAAAACCAAGCCAACCTGACTGCTGGTCAGACAGCGGCACAAGCGGCGGCAAATCAAGGCCAGTTGTTGAACACAGCAGGCACAAACATGGGCACCTTGGCGCAGACTGGTTCAAACATGAATTTGGCCTGTATCAATGCCCTATCTACCCTTGGTGGTCAACAACAGACCATTGGTCAGAATGAAGAGAACTTCCCGTTGACCAAGTTGGCTCAAGAGGCCAGTCTGTTGCAGGGCTACAGCATCCCTGTTGGCACCAAGACGACCTTGTGCATGTCACCACTGTCAAGCCTTGCCGCTGTAGGCGCTGGCGCAATGTGCTTATACAAAACCATTCCCGGATTTAAAGGTGTTGTTGATAGCGGCTTCACTGGGATCAGTGATTTGTATAAAAAAGCAACTGCCCCCTCAGGTGCTGGCGCAAGCACAGATACAGGCGCAGGCAACTCTGGATACCACGATCCCACATACGATGAATCAGGTGGTCAGGGTTGTGCAAGCGGCGGTTGTTGTTGGTCTGGCAATTGCACTTCGTGCTGTTGCTATTGCGGTTGCTATAACTCTTTTGCCGCATCTGGTGGCCTGATCAAGTCAAAGGCTCGTGGCTACACAGGTTGCGCTTCAACCGCTTACCGTGGCGCTCTGCCATACAAGAAAGGTTAAACCATGACTGATATTACCCAACAAAAACCACAAGAAGACTACACTTTTGGCGGTGGTCTTGCAAAGATCAATCCCGCAGAAGTGCCGCTCGAAAAAATTCAAAAGTACAAAGACATTCAACAAGAAGGTCTTGAAGCTCTTCAAAAGCGTTACCAAGAGCCCAATTGGTTCAAGGTGGCCGCTGGGTTTGCCAAGCCTCAATTAGGCGGCTTCATGGCTTCTCTCGGTAGTGCGTCTGATGCCTTGGGTGATTGGACAGAGCAACGACGTGCTCAGGAATTGCCGATTGCCAAAATGAAAGCAGAGATAGATTTAGCTGATGTCATGCTGGGGCAAAAGCAAGATCAGAACAAAATCTATCAAGATTGGCGCAAGTCGGGCAAGCCCATGGACAAGGACACCTACACCCGGATCATGTCTATGGGTGACAAGACTGATGTTGCCAGTGCCGCAACCAAGTATTACGAGGCCGCAAAAGCTCAATTGGATATGGGCATCACAGCAAATCAAGCCATGGGTAAAGACCCAATGCTTCAGTTGGACGAGTACGTCAAATTCATTGCAAACCCCAATGCCGACCCCCAGCAGGCCGAAGAGAAGCAGAAGGCTTACCTTAAATCTTTGGATGCCGCTAGACCGCCTCAGATTGATCCAGCGGCGTGGAATGCCATGTCTCGCTACGAGAAGATGGATGCATCAACTGCATACGCTCAAGCGCAACGTGAAGCTGGCATGAGCGTCGAAGAGAAGATGCGTCAGCAGGCCAACACGGCACCCGAGCGTTTGGGCTTGTTGCGTAGTATTCGTGACTTGGCACTGGGCGCTGGCATTCCAGACAAGAAGTCGCAAGATGGCAAGGTTGTGTCAGGCCAAGAACAGATGGCCTCACTGCTCAACAAGTTTGGCGGTTCCAACCCCATGGAGGTATTTGCTCGCGCCGCCGCAGACGGCAAGTTGGGTGAGACCCTTAAAGACATCGACACATATGCACGTCAGGCAGGAATGTCTGAAGAGGCTAAGAACAAGTTCCAAGTGCTGGTCAAGTTGCTGGCTGAGAACCAAGTCACCTTGCGTGGCGGCTCACTCAATCCAACCGATGCGTTTGGTCAATTGCAAACCATGGCTTCACCAAACATTGGCAACAGCCAAGCCGCCTTGGTTACCTTGGTGGACTTGTTGGGCCATGCAGAAAAACATTCGCAAGAGAAATACAACTACGCCAAAGACAAGCGTCTTCCATACGGTGCGTTGGAGCGCGACATTGGCTACAACGACTTGCGAACAGAGTATGCAAAAAAACACTCAGAGATTGCTACATCCAATCCATTGATGAAGGCACCAAGCTGGTACGACCCATCAGCAGGAAGCGTGTCTGCAAAACCCGAAGTCAAGCCTGTTGATAAGCCTGCCTCATCAAAATCAACGACAAGCAAAGATCGACCCAATGAACGCACAATCAATGGTCAGGTTTGGGTTCGTCAACCGAATGGCTCGTACAAACCGAAAGAGTAAGCGATGGCAACACTTGCTGAATACAACAACAACCCCGGCAACATTCGTCCTGCCAAAGGCGTGACGTATGAGGGCATGATTGGGGTTGATGACAAAGGCTTTGCTGTATTTGAAAACAAGAAGTACGGCCAACAAGCGTTGAACAATGACCTTAAACACAAGCTTGAAAAGCGCGGCATCAAAACGCCTGCTGAGTTTGTTGACATCTACTCACCAGAGGGTGAAGAGAATAGTGAAGATGCACGCGACAACTACAAGATTTACATTGCACAAAAGCTTGGCCTGAAAAGCACGCATGATGAATTTCCAAAAGATGCCTTACCTAAACTAGCAGAGGCTGTTTCAAATTTTGAAGGCGGTAATTGGCAAGAGTCGCAAGAAAAAGCCCCGGAAGAAAACACCAACACTCAATCTGCTGAACAACCAAAAGAAGTTCCCAGTGAAGAAGTGCCACAAGGTAATGGTGAATCAAACGCCGATGAATCCACTCTGCCCTATGCTTTGACAGGTGGCTATTTGGGCGCAAAGGTTGCAGGCGGTGTTGAAACCACCAAAAAACTTGCTCCACTGGTGCCAAACCTTTTAAACAAAGTGTCTGGAAACCCTCCAAACCCAGCCAAGCCCATGACACGGTGGGGGTTGCAAGGTTATTTGAACGGCATGCTCCCGGAAAACGTGCGCTTACCTTTGTCTGAGTTGGAAAAAGTAACTGGCGGAAAAAAGCTTCGTACACAATCTGAAGTGCAAAGCGCATTGAAGGCCATTCAGGAAGTCAAGAGTGAACGTGTTGGAAAGACGATGTCCACCAACCCGGCTACTGGTCAGCCTCGAAAAATTTACTCAACCACCCCGGGACGGCCTGCGGTTGATTTGAGTAAGTATGAAAGAGGAACTGGCCTTCTCAGCAATATCGCCGATGAGGCGGCTAATGCAGGTCAAATGGTTAAAGGCGCATTGCCTTCAGTTGCTCGCGTGGGCTTTGGCGCACTGGGCGGTGCATTGGCTGGGTCGCAGTTGTACGACGCATTCAAGGACTACCAAAAAGAAGGTGAAGGCTTGCACATGCCAAGTGGACGCACTGCGGCTAAGTTTTCAAGCGGTGTTGGCGGCGCTTTGTCCGTCCTGCCATTTGGCGTGACACAAGCCGCAGGATTGGCTCTACAAGCCCCTGAACTGGCCTACCAAGCATCTGACTATGTGGATACGTTGAAAGAGCGCCGCAAGAACGCTACAAAGCAAGATACGGATCGGATGCTCATGGATGTAGACCCCATGGGCAATCCGATGTAAAGATCATGTTGGTTGTCTCGCCAATATGAGGGCATTGCAGTTGCCCTTTTACGCCCCCTCAGAAGCCCCCCGATGAGGGGGCTTTTTTCATAGAGGCCACTTCTTTTCTTCAAGGGCTCGTGCAACCTCTGGGTTGAGGCTTCGCACAAACTCCACACAGCGTGAGCGTTCAAGCTTGGCTGTGCGGAACACCCTCTCGTTGATCTCTTCGTTTCGCAGGGCCGCAAAGGCCGTTGCAAGCTTCATAAGATCGTCTTCAAGGAAGTTGTAGTCACCTTCAAGGCCAGCGGCAAAGAAGGCTTGGATCACATCGTCTTTTTTGAGACTCATTTGCGCTTACGCTCCTTCGATTGACATTTGCTCTGCGACCATGGCGGCTACCTCAACGGTGCAACCCTTGGTCATCAGTTGAGCCACATCGACTGCCTTGGCTACTTCGACGGCGAATGTCTTGCCTGCAACGTGACGGAGGGCTTGCGCTTGGCTGGTGGCCTGCACAAGGTGAGTGGTGCCACCGTTAGTGACTTTGTAAATGCGTTGTTCTGTTGCCATGTTTACTCCAAAGTTAAAAAAATCCAAGCCAAATGCCAGTTCCATGAATCCAAGCAATTGGAAAAAGAAGAGCACCTGCGACCAAGAATCCCCACGACGCTGTTTTCAAACAAACAACGATGTGAGTCAACCAAGAGGCGATGATCCAAATAACAAAAGCTACGCCAAAAAAGTTACCCATTTCAGACCCCAAAGTTATTTTTCAGTTTCCAAAAGCGAAGCAAAGCTTGGAACATTTCCCAGCCCTTCACCAGTTCGGCCTCGGGCCATTCCACGACCTTCACAAGGCCGGGGTGACTACGAGACACAAACACGTTTGCACAGCGTGCATAAGGCACTCCAAGGCCGTGACGGTATGCCGCCAATTGCATCAGGTGCTCGTCATAGGCATCAACCTTGTCGTCGGGGCCAAAGTCCTTTGACTTGGCATCCAATACGATCCCCATGGGTGCATGTTGATCAGGCTCACAGTACAAGTCCACCTTGCCGCCAAACCCTCGGGGGCTGGAGAACGACCGCTCTGTCAGCCATGGCTGGAACGGGTGGGTGCCAAAGTGAGTGAAGATGGTCTCTTCAAACGCCAAGGCAATGTCCTTGTGGGCCACGTCCTTCTTACCTTCAAACCAAGACTCAATGGATTCATGGATGCGTGTGCCCTTCTCTGCGGCCTGCTTTCCTGTCTCCTTAGAGTCGGCGACGATGCGTGCGATATACGCCTGCTCTGACTCGCCGGGCAACTGGGTGAGGGTCATGGCCGCAAGAAGCATTTGCTCCAGCTTCCACTGCTCCAAACCGGGCTTTGCGGCGACTTTGAGGACGGTGGTGACCGAAGGCACCAAGTCCATCTTGCGTGCGTCCCTGAGGGTCGTAGGGCGGTCTGAGCCGTCCTTTGCTTTCACGGTGTACTGTGGGCCACCATCTTGGCGATACCAGTGAACCGACTCAGCCGAACGGGCAATGATTGTTGACATGTGTTCTCCTTATTTTTGTTTCTGCGGGGCGCAGGTCACATCAATGATCGCGTCAGTGATACGGCCATCAACCTTCTTTTTGGACTTCACAGGAACCGGGCGCAAGTCGTTTGATTGGCACTCATGAATTGCGCTGATGATTTCCTGACGAGTCATTTCATTTACCTCTTTATCGACGACCAGTCTTTGAGCGGGATACGCTTGCTCATAGCTGACCACAGGCGCTGGGGCGGGTGGAGTTGACGAGCAACCAACCAGCAGAACAAGGAATAGTGCGATCAATTTCATGGGGTGTCCTCAAATGCAACAAACTCATACAAGGGGTTCAGAAGGTGAGAAGCACGCCAAGCCGATGAAGGCAACAACGTCAACGCCAACACTCGAATGGGAAAAAGAACCCACCAAAGAATGATCACAAGCCCCAAGGGAACGTAGTCGTTCAACCAATCAAAAAATTCAGACATGTTGGCCTCCGATCAGAAAGGAATGTCGTCGTCTGCGTCAAACCCAGTGCTTGCAGGCGTTTGCTGGGCTGGCTTTGCGCCACCCTTGGCCTTCTCAAACTCAGGCGAAGAGATGATTTTCTTTTTGAGGTTTTCGCTGAAGCTTTCAAACATAGTCCAGTCAGGCTCTTGAAGGTTGAACATCTCGTTGGCATTGACTGCCGCTGGTAGGCCATTTTGTTTGATCATGGCTGGCACTGGAGTCACACCGTTGACGTTGGTGTAGGTCTTACCATCTTGGCCGGGGCGCTCGATGACGTTCAACATACAGAAGGCACCCAACACGTTCTTCAGGTCAAACTTCCGCATCTCTTCCTGCGTGAAAGCTTTGCCACGCCATGACTGGAGGTCAAGACGCAGGTTGGCTTTTTCAGACCAAGACAGGGTGTAGTTTTTGAAGATGGCGAATGGGCGACCATCCTTCATCTTGATGGGTGTGCCATCGTCATGCATGCCGTGGATTTCCCAGCCCAACATGACTTTGTGCAGGTACTTGACCTGACCCATGTACTCGGACTTCTGGGTGCCCAGATCAATGATTCGGTAGCACCGTGCAAGGTGCATTCCTTGTGGGCAACGCTCAAAGTCGCCGCCTTTATCTTCCACTACAAAACTCATGATTTATCCTTTGTAAAACGTCCCTTAGGACACCAGCCCGGTCAACATGACCGTGACAAGACTATAACACGAAATTAGAGTTGTGTTAGACTATTTCACAGAAAGGAGTTGTATGAACCTGAAGCAGTATTTCAAAGACGAACCATACGGATCGAAAAAGAAGATGGCTGACCATCTCGGAATCACCCAGACATGGCTGGGACTACTGATCCGAAAAGCACGCCGTCCATCATTCGTGTTGGCAAGAAAAATTGAGAAGACCACCAAAGGTCTCGTGACAGCAAAAGAACTGCGCCCTGATTTGTTTGACTGACCCAATGTTGGGTATTTAATGGAGATGAAGATGAAGAAAATAGATTTGAATGACATAAGGATCGACGGCGGCACCCAAGGCCGTGAAGTGATCGACCAACAACTTGTTTATCAGTACGTTGAGTGCATGAAAGAAGGGGACGTGTTCCCTCCCATGTTCACCGTATTTGATGGCGCAACACATTGGCTGGTAGATGGCTTCCACCGCTATCATGCCTACAAGTTGCTCGGCATCAAACAAGCTGATGTCAACTACAAACCCGGCACTCAACTTGAAGCGCAGGTCATGTCGTTTGGTGTCAACAGCACACACGGCAAGCCACGCACAAACGAGGACAAGCGCAAGGTAGTCGAAGCGGCTTTGGCTCACAAACTGACCAAGGACAAAACCGACTATGAGATCGCCAACATTTGTGCGGTGTCTAGAAGTTTTGTGGCCTCAGTCCGCAACCCTGAAGTCAAGAAAAAACAGACCGAAGCCAAGAAAAAGCACATTGTCGAGAAGGCCAAGCAGATCGTTGAGGAGGTTCAAAATAGTAGTCAGACTACGCTTTCTGAACCAGCCCCATCTGTTGGCGAAGGCCCAGACGAAGCTGAATTGAAGGCAAACGAACTGGCTTTACAGGCTGACCAAGATGCCATGTACAAGCTGTTGGAGTCTGACGATGCATTGGCAACCGCTCATGAAGAGATCAAGCGCCTGAACCACTTGAATGCTCAGTTGGATGTTCGCATCCATGGCTTGATGAATGAGCGCAATGAAGCAGTGAAACTCTGCAAGAAACTTCAAAAAGAACTTGACAAGCTGAAAGGCAAAAAATGACCAATTCCCTAGCGCCACGTGAGCGCGATGATGGATCAAAGTTCCCAACCCCCCGGCAGTTTCAAATCGATGCTCACAACGAGTTGAGACAAGGGTTCCGTGATGGGCACAAAAACCAACTCATCATGGCCCCGACCGGGGCGGGTAAGACTTACCTCGGATTGAGGATTTGCAACGAAGCGATCCAGCGTGGTAAGCGTGCAGTGTTCCTGTGCGACCGCACCACGCTGATCAACCAAACATCCTCAGTGGCCGACAACTACGGCCTGCACAGCCACGGGATCATTCAGGCCAGCCACTGGAGACGCAAGCCCGATGAACTGTTGCAGATCGCGTCCGTCCAGACGATTGCCAAGCGTGAGTTCTGGCCGAAGATGGATGTGCTGGTGGTCGATGAAGCCCACACTGCATACAAGGCATGGACTGACTTTGCACAGAGCACTGGTGCCGCTGTGATTGGTTTGTCGGCCACACCCTTCACGACAGGCTTGGGCAAGATATTCACCAACCTGATCAACGCCACCACCATGTACGACCTCACGCAAAACGGCGTGCTGGTGCCCATGCGAATCTTCTCCTGCCATAAGCCCGACATGACTGGTGCGGCCACCGCAGGCGGTGAATGGACAGACAAGGCCGCTGAAGAGCGTGGCATGGCGATCATTGGTGACGTAGTCGCCGACTGGCACAGGTTTGCCGAAAACCGCAAGACCATCGTGTTTGGCGCGACCATCAAGCACTGTGAAGAATTAGCCCGGCAATTTATTACAAGCGGTGTCATGGCCGCTGTGTTCACCTCGGACACCACCGCCAAGGAGCGGGAAGACCTCTTGAAGGAGTACAGGAAGCCCAACAGCCACCTCAGGGTGCTGATCAGCGTAGAGGCCCTTGCAAAGGGTTTTGACGTGCCTGACGTGGGTTGTATTTGCGATGCCCGGCCTTTGCGTAAGTCGCTGTCTACTGCGATTCAGATGTGGGGCCGTGGCCTGCGTTCATCCAACGAGACTGGCAAGAAGGACTGCCACCTGCTGGACTTCAGCGGCAACATCGTGCGTTTCTTTGAGGACTTCAACGACATCTACTTCAACGGGCTGGACAAGTTGGACGATGGCGAGAAGCTGGACAAAGCCATTCGCAAGCAGGAAGAGTTTGAGTCCAAGGGTTGCCCACGCTGTGGCTACAAGCCGTTCCACAAGCGGTGCATGGCATGCGGCCACGAGAAGGTCAGCACACAGATCAGCGAAGCACTGCCCGGCCAGATGAAGGAAATCTTCATTGGCGAAGGCAAGAACAAAAAGAAGCTGGCCGACAACGCTGAACACCTGTGGCACCAAGTCGTCAACTACGCACGCATTCACAGCAAGCCTGAGAATCAGCAAGGCCGTGCCTACCACCTGTTCAAGAAAATCACAGGGCAAGACCCTACATGGAAATTCACTACTGCCCCTACAGTTGAGATTGGCAAGAACGTGTTCAACAAAATCCAACAGTTCAACATGGCGTGGAAGAAAGGGGCTGGCAAATGATCAAAGAATATTTGGTTTGTTTGGCCGTTGCGGCTGGCTATGCGGTGTACCAGTACAACGAGCCTCCACCTCCTTTGACTGCGGCACAACTTCAGCAGAAGTCCAAGCACCGCAGTAAGGTGCATGTGTGTGAACGCCTCAAGCGTGGTGCCAAGTACGACCGCCTGTGCGGCCCAAGGGGGGCATATGCGGTTTATTGACTTTGCCCGAGCCCATGGTGTTGAGATCGACCCCAACCGTCTGTATGCGTCCGAAAAGATCAGGCGGTGCGGCACCGTAGACAAACCCAAGTCCGGCAATGGTGCCTACTTCTGGGACGGTGAGCGTGGATGGGTCATGGACTGGTCAGGAGAGGCCAGAGTGATCTGGTACGAAGACCCGCATGCCAAACCATGGACTGACGAAGAGAAGCGTGCATGGGCCACCAAGCGTGCCACAGCGGCCAGCGAGCAGGACAAGAAGTACGAGTACGCCGCTTTGCAGGCTGACATCACTTTGCGCTCGGCCAAACAGGACTACCACCCCTACCTTGAGATCAAGGGATTCAAGGAGACCCGGGGGCTGGTGTTGGACGACAAACTGCTGATCCCCATGCGAAACGTGGTGACCAACAAGTTGCAGGGCTACCAGTCGATCAGATGGGACGTGGAGGCTCGCAAGTACGAGAAGAAGATGCTCCACGGCATGCGTGCAAAGAACGCCGTCCTGACGCTGGGAAACCGCGATGCAGGCGAGAGTTGGTTGGTGGAAGGGGTAGCTACAGGGTTGTCCTTGAAACACGCCCTGAAGAGCGTTGGCATACCTGCGGCGGTGGTGATCTGCTTCAGCGCCAGCAACATGGTTCAGGTGGCCGATCAGGTGCCCGGCAGGAAGTATGTTTTTGCCGACAACGATGAGTCCAAGACTGGAGAAAAATCGGCAATAAGTACAGGTTTACCTTGGACGATGGCCGATACTGTGGGATGGGATGCCAACGACTTGCATCAAAGGGAAAGCCTTTTTGCGGTTGTTGCAAAGATCATGGAATTGAAGAAAAAAGAAATGGTATATTCCTGACCCTCTGAGAAGTCGTGTTGGCGGACTGTAAACGCCAACGCCAACAAGTGTGTGGATTGGCAGGTACGAAGCCGGTCAAGTGGCCTCTGAAAGTTTGGTGTCTTGCAAGCCAGCCGACTTTAAGCTATTCATCCCGGTGCTCTGCATGGGTCGCGCCCATAACAGTCCACACTCTTGTTGGTGAAAGCTCAGTGACCCTGAGTAGCGAACGAAAGTGACCGAGGCGATCAGGAAAGGTAAAGAATATCTGCTATCAAAGCCTTGATGCAGACGCACAGAAACCAACAACACATTACTGGGTGGAGAAGCAAGGTATCTCATTGGCTTTATATGCCGAAGTCGCTGGTTCGATTCCAGCCCCTGTAGCCAAGATGATCGGGGATTGGGGCGACTCATTTGCGAAGCCCAAAACAAACAGTCCCCGACCATGTTGGTGAAAGCGGATGCTGTGGAATCTATCGGTCGTATGAGCACAGACGTAGCGAGTAGCCAACAACCCTTTAGCGGGGTGGAGAAGGAGTATCTCGTGTGGCTCATAACCATAAGGTCGTCAGTGCGAATCTGGCCCCCGCTACCAAACATTCCGAGATAGCACAGCGGTAGTGCAGTTGGCTGTTAACCAATTGGTCGGTGGTTCGATCCCACCTCTCGGAGCCAAATGCGACACGATGTCGCTTTTGAGTTGACATGTCGTGAGACCTGTTGATAGAATTTGAAGCAAGTTGCAAGGCAGTGGAATGCTATGCAAGTAAAGCCGTTAAGTCAGACTCCGACCCCATATGGGGTTGCGTCGGTGCCAAAAGCCCCGATGTCATTCCACCGGGGTCTGTCTTAACGGCTTTTTTGTTTTCCACTGCCCTGCCGTACTCCGCACGAAAGCAAGCACCTCAGTCGTGGTGGCGCGGAAGGAAAGCGTAGCTGGTATGCCGCAAGGCTAGGGGGCAGTTCCCGAATAATCCAGTCGGCTGGTCGAATCATCAAGCCGAGGGGTCGAACGTAAAACCGTTCACATGATGATCCACGCAAGTGGGGTGAAGCACCTTCCCTCTCTACTCCGGTTGGGGTAGGGGGGTCTTTGGGTGAAAGGATTGATAAGGAGTCAATGAGGGGTGAGTCGGCTCCGATTTTTTTGACTTGAGAATCAAACCCCATGTTAGACTGATGTGAATTTATTTGGAGAAACGAATGGACAAACTTGAAGAAGCTCACTACTTTGCCAGCCCGATTTACGTGGTGAAGAAACCTGAATTTTTGGATGCGGTTCGCACTGTGTCTGCCCGATATGAAGAAGCTTCGCGTGAAGGTGCAAAAAGCGCCACCCTTATGACTGGAACTTATGCACACGAACCAGAGTTGGAAGAGTTCTCCCGGTACGTGTCGCAAACCGCATGGAACATTCTGGCCGCACAGGGTTACAACATGGACAGCTTGGTGACGTTCTTCACTGAGATGTGGACGCAAGAACATGGACACATGTCTTCGATGGAAACACACATTCACGGCCATGGTGTGCAGATCAGTGCGTTCTACTTTATCGACGCACCCAAGGACTCATGCAAGCTTGTGTTGCACGATCCAAGGCACGCCAAGGTGATCATCAACCTGCCCGAGAAAGATGCCACCAAGATCACCATGGGGTCACATCAGGTTGTCTTCACACCCGAGGCAGGAAGCCTGATATTTGCAAATGCATGGCTACCCCACTCCTTCACCAAAAACATGAGCCAAGAGCCCATGAGGTTCGTTCACATGAACCTGTCGGTAGCAGTGGCACCAGAGGCACAAGAACCTGAAGTGGAGATTGTGTGAAGTACAGAATCAGATATAACAAATCCGCCGGGCAACCCGGCAGAGGCACCATCGATCACAAGTGGCGTGTGTTCGATGAGACTGGCAAAGAATGGATTTGCAAAAACGTGCAACTGTTGACCAGTTCACACACTGAAGTTGACCCTAACGGTCATGATTGGAATTTTGTGACCAAAGGGTACATGCATATCGATAGAGCCAATTCAATAATCACCATTGAGGAAGTCTAACTTTGTGTTAGAATCTAGGCACCACACCGTTGTGGGATAACAGGAGAAAAGATGAAAATCAAATACAGCTACAGCCACTGGGATGTACTGATGGCAAGCCCAACAGAACCACTGCAAAAGAAAAAGCGAGACCACCAACTTACCGTCATGAAAGCTGGCCTTGAAAATATTGAGAGAGCACCTGAAGTCACACTGCGAGATTGGGAAGTTGTTTTTGATGCAGTGAACATGATGCAGACACTGCTGGAGATGGGTGTTGTTGCTGATGAACAAGATGCCATTGGAGACGCAGTCACAGCACTGGCAAACGCAGGCATGAGACATTTGCAAAAGGGCATGTCATTGCGCCTGAATGGCCCTGACATTGTGACCTTGCGTGGCGTGCTGGAAGACTACGAGATGGTGTTGGAGAACTTACCTGCACGCACCATGATTGCCGCCCATAGGGCCACCGAGAAACGCACTCAAGAAATACTTATGAAGGTGCCAGCATGACCGGGGAAGAAATAGATATTGCAGTCGAGAAGCACACACGTCGTCGCAAGGTGTTTGAAGAGCAAGGATTGAGTGCTGACGATGCATGGAACTTGGCCGACAAATTATGGGAGCGAGATATTGACATTGGTGACGACCGCAGGGTTTGCTTTGAGTGCAAGAACTACGTTGGTCACAAGTGCATCAAGATGCCGGACAGATTCGGAAAGCCACAAACGCCGTCACGATTTATTTTGTGGCGTTGTCCTAAATTTATTTTGAAAGGTAAGTCATGACACAAGAAGAAGAACTTGAATTTGAACGACTTAAAACTGCAAGAGATTCTTTATTGTTGACAGTTGCTGATTTGCGTGGACAGTTGGAAAGCCAAGAGCCTGTGGCGTGGCGCACGTTTGATGGCGAAGGTCAGTATGAGTATCGAGCTTATGAAGAAAACGAAAGTTATGCGGATGAGTGGGACAAGCGCAATCCAAATCACAAAGGTTGGGTTGACCCACTCTACACCCACCCACCACAGCGCACAAAGGTAGTGTTCCCCACAATGCTACGCAAGATGTGGTCAGGCGGTGAGGTGCAGGCATGGCTTGATGAAAACGTTAACAAGGAGAAGAATCATGGCAACTAACGCACGAAACGAAGGCTCGGAATACCCAAGCCGCGAAGATGTCCAACGCATGCAAGACGAGGAAGATCGTGACACACGGGATTGGAACCGCCGCGAAGACAAGATAAGAGATTACTTGCGCAGTCACCCGTCTGACTCATACGCCGAAGCTGAGTACAGAACAAGACGGTAACCACAGGAGAAGAACGCATGATTAAAGTATTGAAACAGTCGCTTGATGTGTTGAATGCCATATGGAACAGCCGCCTTCCACTTCATAATGTTGATGACATCAAAAAGGCAAAGGCATCCCTAAATCAAGCCATTAAAGAGTTGGAAAGCCAAGAGCCTGTGGGATGGCATCTCATGGAAGCCTTGTATCCACAAGGTGAACGATTGGATATTCGTATGGGTGATGGCTCAATTCTCTGTAATTTATTGCCTCAAGCTGATGGCGATTTATGGTGGGATGGTTCTGGTACAGGTGAAAAATTTATTGACCCTGTATATGCGGACGTAACGCATTGGCGTATTCATTCCAACACCCACCCACCACAGCACACATGGATAGGGCTGACGGATGAGGAGCGCAATGACCTCTGCTATGACTTTGGAGAAAAAAGTCTTTGGAATTTTGCAGATTCAATAGAAGCCAAACTCAAGGAAAAGAACACATGACCGAACGAAGCTACCACTGCCCTGAGTGCGACAGTGACAAAGTCGTCACCGAAGAACATGAACAGATTTTTGTCAATACGTTTACGCACTATTGCCACAGCATGAATCGTTGTGACAGAGACTCACCAGCAACTTGTGTGATGTGCAATTGGGAGGGTAAGCGATGCGACCTCAAGGAGAAGAACACATGAACCGCTTTATCACCCCTGAAATGAAACAGCGACAGCTAGAGAAAATTGAGCAGTTAAAGAAAGACCATCCAAATGCCGCTCAAATAGATGTGTGGTGGGATGGCGATTCTGTTTTTAAAACTGACAAACCTAAATTGAAGTACAAAATCAAAGAGAAGAACACATGATCGACGATGAATACGGCGAACTGGCGGAGCGCCATGCCAAAGCGTTGGGTGAATCAATGAAGAAAATAACTGACGATGCTTGCAACAAAGTTGAAGGGTACAACAACCTGATACCAGCAGAACAGGAGTTTGTCAAGCGAGCGGCAATTTTGAATGTAGGTACGCACTTTGGTGGGTTTAACAAGAAGGAGAGCACATGAGAGTCCTTGGTATTGATCCGGGCCTATCCGGCGCATTTGTTTTGCTGGAAGACGGCAACCCAATTGAGTGGGAACGCATGCCCACCTACATGGTTGGAAAGAACAACCGAGTCAACACTGCCGCACTGGCATCCCTTATTCGGTTCCTGCACATTGACAAAGCAGTGATTGAGCAGGTGGGTGCCCGTCCCGGTCAAGGCGTGTCATCCATGTTCACTTTCGGCCATGCTGTTGGTAGCGTCATGGGCGTGCTTGGAGCCCTTGAAATCCCTGTGACCAATGTCACCCCTCAGTCGTGGAAAAAAGCCGCTGGAGTCAACGGCAAGGACAAGGACGAGGCAAGGTCAAAGGCATTGCAGTTGTGGCCGCACTGGCGTGAACTGGACAAGAAGGGTGCAGGCCAAGCATTTGCTGATGCGGCATTGATCGCACGGTTTGGATCATGAGCGGCTGGCGCAAACGACAAATTAAGGAGAAACAAATGTCAATGGAAATACATGAAGACAAGATTGTGATGCGTGCTGGTAAGTACGACTTTGAGGCAATGCCTCGCGCATGGGCCAAACTGATTCAAGGCGTGCGCGTTGAGGGCGACACTGTGGTCATCAAAGTCAAAGGCGGCAACGATGCGGCGCGGGAGTTGTGTGGCGCATTGATTGAGGAGGTCAACAAATGAATCAGAAGGACATCAACGACGCAGTGGATTTCCTGTTCATCCACGGGAAGGAATACGCAGATGCCAAAGCGCACAAGGGATACCTCGACAACTACACCAAGGCGTTGATTGCATCGCTGTCGATCAAGTTCATCGCGGAAGGTCAGGCAAAGTCAATGGCACAAGCTGAAGCCATGGCATATGCAGACCCAGCCTATGACGTGCACATAAGAGGGCTCAAAGAGGCTGTAGAGGCCGAAGAAAGTCTCAAATGGCAGTTGACCTCAGCACAGGCCAGAATCGACGTGTGGCGCTCTCAAGAGGCCAGCAACCGGGCATTCGACAAGGCGGTGACATGAACGGTAGCTACAACAAGATGGAGCGCCTGTGGGTGGGCATGGTCAAAGAGCAACCTTGCTCTGTGTGCGGTGAGCCCGGCCCATCCGATGCACACCACATCGAACAGGGATTGCACTACACCGTGGTGGCCTTGTGCAAGTCATGCCATCAGGGCTCCAAGATGGGATGGCACGGGGAGAAACGTGCATGGGCCATAGCCAAAATGCAAGAGTTAGATGCCCTGAACGTCACCGTCTCCAACGTATTTAGTAGTCTGACTACTAAATAAATAGTTCACAATACAACACTAGGGTAAGCACCTACAAAAAACTTGTTGACCCAAGACTCTAACTTTGTGTTAGACTTCGTTCCACTGCAACATCGCAGGTTTAACTGGAGATTCCAAATGACTGAAGTTCAAGCCACCATCCAAGCCCTCGCAACTATCGAGTCCATCACCAACGACATCGACACACTGGCTGTGTTGGATCGTCAACAAAAAGCTTTGACCGCACAGGTCAAGACTCTCAAGGACAGCATTGCCAACACTTTCGGTGACGGCAAGCACCGTGGCGAAAAATACGGTGTCACCGTTGTCATCGCCAACGTCAAAGGCACTGTGGACTACGAAGCACTGTGCAAACACTTTGGCATCACTGACGAGCAACTCAACTCCTTCCGCAAAGAAGGCTCCTCACGCATCACAGTGACACCCACTGCTTAATTCAACGGGGCTTCGGCCCCTACTGGAGAACACCATGACACTCACAAACATGTACCGAGCCCACCGCGATAGGCACATTGCTTACGGTTGGAGGCCTCTTACCTTGCGCCACTGGCTTGATCGCTGGGGCCGTCACGTCAAAACACCAAATTCTTTCAACCCGTACAAATAAGGAAAACATCATGGATAAAAACATTGCCGCGATCTTGCGCGAAGACACCAAGACCATCAGAGTTCAATTCAACAACGAGAACGGCACAGCCAGTCGTGACTACACCTATGTCACACATCTTGATGTGCATATCGGAAGCTTCGTCATAGTACCTGCTGGTGCCAATGATCTGTGGAAGATTGGAGAAGTTGTCCAAGTGGATGATGAACTCAACATTGAACCCAACGCAGACATCAAATACAAATGGGTGGTCGATGTGGTGAACACGCGATCCGCACACGAAAACCAACAACGCAACAAAGAGATTGAAAACATGTTGGCCCAGTCATATCACCGCAACGCACGTCAAGCCTATGCACAGCAATTCCTAACTGGCGCTGACGAAAGAGTATTGGCATTAGTTAAAGGAAACAAGTCATGAAGATCACACAAAAAATTCACGTCCACTACTCAAAGTGGGATTTTGAAGAGCAAGGTGAATACATCATCTACAGCCACAAATTTGAAGACACCGATTACCGTGTTCACATTTGCGAATGCGAGATTGAAATTGAAGTGCCTGATGACTTTGATCCCCGCGCCCAGCAAATTGCCGCACTTGAGCGGGAGCGCACAAAGGCCATGGCAGACTACCAACGCACCATGGCTGAAATCAACGAGCGCATCAGTAAACTGCAAGCCATTGGTTATTCTGAATAAGGAAACATCGTGAGCAAAAAAATCACATTGCCACCGCACTCAAAGATCAGCTACCCCAGCATGCCTACTGCCGAGTTCAAGTGGAGTAGCGGGTCTGATGTGCAGGCCATCTGGCGCAAACATGGGTGGGTGCCACCCAGCGCCAACATGACCCCACCACCACCCGAGAAGCCAGTCGATATTCCATTTGCCAACGTGAGGAAATTCAAATGAATGAGAAAAAAGAAGTGAGTCAACTCGCCCGGCAATTGCTGGGTGGTTCCGGCGCGGTGACATTCTTTACCCAGCAAGAGTTCGACGATGCCATCACCATTGCAAAGGCTGAGATCATGACGGTGGCAATTGAGACCAGCAAGAAGGTCGTCATGATTGAGCGCCAAGCCTGCTCAGAGCTTGTGCTGGCGCTTGCGGCAGAAGAAGACGAGGGTGAGGTAGCCACGGCCCTTAAAAACGCCGCTGATGCCATTCTGAACCGCATACCAAGCCAGAGGCAATGATGAACAACAAAACCATAAAAGCCATCAGCAACGCCATTGATGCCAATGAGGGATACCTGAATGCCAAGATGAAAGCTTTGATTGAAGAGCATGACATGGAGGTTGCAATCAACGTCATGGTCAACCTGAGCACTTCCCTGTTGGCTAAGGCCATGCTGTTGGCAAAGGACGGTGAAAGCCGCACGCATATTGCTCACATTGCGGCCATGCAGGTAGAGCACAAGCTGGAAGAAGGTGACAGCATTGTGGAGACCGTGATGGCTATCCAAAAAGCCATGGGCGGAGGGCAAATCTGCCAGCCTCTGCCACCCAAAAAGCACTAGGGAAAACACCTAGAGTTGCAAGACTCTAACTTCGTGTTAGAATTCTCTCACGGTCAACGAGATCGGTTTAACAGGAGATCAACATGGCAACAAACTTTTCCCCAGTCATCGAAAACCCAGTGGCATATGAGAACGCTATCAAGCGCAACATCATTGCCAATGCCAACAAAACTTGGCGTGCCAACACTGAGCGTGCAGGCGAGATTGAGTTTGCACTGGGCGCTGGTGTCAAAACAAACGACCGTGGCGACTTTGCCGGGTTCAGTGATGACTTCATGGGCAAGATGGCCTACTCCTTCTACACCTATGGCAAGCTGTCACCTAAGCAGTGCGAAGCCATCCTGAAGGGTATCGATGCCCGTGCCGCACGTCGTGCAGAGTGGGCCGACAAGAAGGCCGCTATCGATGCCAACCGCGAGCACATTGGCACTGTGGGCGAGAAGATCACCCTTACCCTCACAATCGCACACGTCGTCATATTGGACGGCGCATTCGGCACCACCTTCATCTACATCATGGAAGATGCCGACAAGAACGTAGTCATCTACAAAGGCACATCCACCGCCGTGCTGTTCAACCCAGAGGGTTATGCCCGTGGCAAAGGCGATACCTTCACCATCATTGCCACCATCAAAGAGCACGGCGTGCGCGAAGGTGTCAAGCAAACCATCATTCAACGCCCCAAGGCCATCAAAACAGAGGTGACAGCATGAAAACAGTAGAAATTGAATTTGCCCTCGACACCGCCGAGGGTGGTCGTGTGTTTGTTGACAAATACGACGACAATGAATTGTGGATGTCTATACGCAACCGCAGTGGCGGCATGAACGTCACCTTGACCAAGAAACAAACCCAAGACCTGATCAAGGCGCTGGAAACCATTGTGGAGCACATATGATTTGCGAAGTTACAGTGTTCACCTTCATGACCATTGGTGCCCTTGTTGTGGGCACGCTGGTTGGCTGGCTTGGTGGCTTTATCCACGGCATCTACTGGAGGGTCAAATGAACAAAGAAGAGATCGACGAGATGATGAGTCATTTGCCCAGCCAGCGGCCACCAGAATCCATGACATCAAAGATGGTGATCGCAATGTGGTTCATCATGATCCTGATCCTGTGCGCCTATGCACCTGATATTCGTTACACCCCTGACATGCAATACAACCCTGAGGAGATCACCTGTGTCCGCATCCCGAAAAGCTACGACTAAAACGCCAGCCAAGAAGGTACCAGCCAAGAAGGTGGTGGCAAAGAAGGCAACACCACGCCTGCTGGCATCCAACAAAGCCGTGGCGCAGGCACCCGCCAATCAGACGTTCTCCATGCCCACAGAGGTCAAAGAATGGATTGAGCGTGCCAACAGCACCATCCAGCACCTGCAAAGCAAGGTGGCACGGCTGGAGACCGAGAACAAAGAATTGAAGGCATACCAGAAGTTTGCCGAACAACGAATACTGAGGAGTGAACATGAGTGAAGGCCCAGAGTGTCAACAGGCACGCATACCAACCACCACAAAATTCAAGCCGCCTGAGCACGGTAGTCAACTCACCTTCTACAACTCAGATGGAGATGAAGTGGGAGTGCTGGACTTCAGTGGCCCCGGACTGGCATTCGAGGGTGTGGCTGAAGCCAGTGCAATCCTATTCATGACATGGGTGGGCGAGATGTTCAAACAGCGCCTGATGCAAGAATATCAACGTGGATACAGAGAAGGGAAGAACCAATGAAGCCGACAGCAAAACTGAGATTCATCGAGCGCCAAATGGAAATCAATGGCGACCACAAACTGGTTCGCATCCTCCAGCAATGGTGGGAGAGTGGCTGGGGCATGTCCGAAAAGGGTGAGTGGCGTGACGTGCCACTGGAAGCAGAGTGATTCGCTTTCACATACTGGCTGGTGACCACAGGCAAGCTCAGGCGCTGGCCGACACAATGAGGCTGAACACAAACGAGTGGCGATACATCATCAGCCGCGAAAGTATCCTTGGCATCAGAAAACAGGTGATCCTTGCATTTGGCACATGGCAGGCAAGGGAGGATTGGGGCGACATCATGGATATGGCACGTATGCGCGAAATGACAATCCTGTACATCAACGACCGACCAGAGTTAAACTCACGTCCTATGCGCTGAAATGACTGCGCCATGAAAGGACTGAAATATGACCGAAGACACGTTAGCGTCAACTAACTTATCATCTAAAGTAGATAACTTTAGGGGAGAGTGCCATGACTGTAGGTAAGAAGACAGGCGGCAGGCAGGCTGGAACGCCCAACAAGGCCACAAACGAGGCGAGACAGGCCATAGCCTCATTCGTCGATGGAAACGCTCACAGACTCACTGAGTGGCTTGATCAGGTAGCTGAGGGTGTGAAGGTGTACGACCCTGAGACTGAGACTGACAAGTACGTGGTGCCACCGAACCCGGCCAAGGCATTCGACATGTTCCAGTCGGTGGTGGAGTACCACATACCCAAGCTGGCGCGGATGGAGCACTCAGGCAGTGACACGCACCCGGTGGTGGTCGAGCACAACGTGAACGTGTTCGGTGAGTTGCTCAAGTCCATCAAGATGGCACGACAGGCAGGGGAGTGACATGATCCACTACACACCAGAAGGCCGCCACATCAGGCTGGGCCTGAACTTTAGCCGAGCACCGGGCGGCTTTCGCCTGCTGTGGGCTTGGTATGACTTTGCCAGCAATAAAGCCACCACTTACCGCCTGAGGGTGCGCCTACATATGGCACCACGCATCATGTGGGAGACCAAGAAGTGGAACGTGATCAACAACTTCCTGATGATCAATGACCTTGAGTTGGTGCACAAAGAAGTGCTGGAAGACCTCATCGCCGTAGAGCGTGCTAGAAAGCGTGTCAACGAACCCTACGCCCTGATCAAACCCTTATGAGTGTTGCAGAGGCAATCCTTGAGGACGAGCAATACCTCCAAGCAGAGTTTGCCAAGCTCACCCCTGTAGAGCAGGCCACCATCAATTGGCAGATGACGTGGCTGAAGGTGCAGGCGCTCAAGCACCAGATTGAACCTGAGGGTGACTGGTGGAACATATGGCTATTGCTGGCTGGCCGTGGAGCCGGGAAGACACGAGCGGCGGCAGAGACGCTGGCCGCATGGGCATGGGAGCAACCCGGCACCCGGTGGCTGGTGTCCGCTCCGACCAGTGGAGACTTGAAGGGAACCTGCTTTGAGGGTGACTCCGGCCTGCTGAAGGTTATCCCACCCATCATCATTGAGAAGTACAACTCCAGCCTGCATGAGATCACGCTGATCAATGGAAGCCTGATCAAGGGCATCCCAGCATCGGAGCCCGAGCGGTTCCGGGGGCCACAGTTCCATGGTGGCTGGCTGGACGAGTTGGCCGCATGGGAATACCTGCGCGAGTCATGGGACATGATCCAGTTCGGCATACGACTGGGCCAGCGCACCAAGCTGATTTGCTCCACCACACCCAAGCCCAAGGACGTGGTGCTGGAGTTGATAGAGCGCGAGGGTGACGACGTGGTAATCACCCGCGCCAGCACGTACAGCAACATCAAGAACTTGGCCCCATCGTTCCAGAAGCAGATTCTTCAGTACGAGGGCACCAACCTTGGACGGCAGGAGATTCACGCTGAGATCATCGACCCTGAGGAGGGCGGCATCGTCAAGCGCGAGTGGTTCAGGCTGTGGCCGGACGGCAAGCCATTCCCCAAGCTGGAGTACATCCTCCAGTCCTATGATTGCGCCACCAGTGACAAGACCATCAATGACCCGACCGGGTGCATCACGCTGGGCGTGTTCAAGCCCATGGACGGCGGCATGTGCGTCATGATCCTCGACTGCTGGCAAGACCACCTGCAATACCCGCAACTGCGCCCCAAGGTCATCGACGAGTTCGAGACGGTCTACGGTGAGGGCAAGGGCAAGAAGCTGGTGGACGTGATCCTTGTGGAAGACAAGAGCGCAGGCATCTCCCTGATCCAAGACTTACAGCAGGCGCACCTACCTGTGATCGCCTACAACCCCGGACGGGCCGACAAGGTACAGCGGCTGTCCATTGTGGCGAACATCATCAAGGCAGGCCGTGTGTGGGTGCCAGAGTCGGGCAAGCGCAAAGGGTTTGTGCGTGACTGGGCTGAAGGCATGGTCAGCCAGATATGTTCATTCCCTGAGGGCACGGTGCATGATGAGTTCGTGGACTGCATCAGCCAAGGCCTGCGGTACTTGAGAGATGCTGGGTGGATCAGCATCGATGCACCACCAAGAGAAGAGTTGGAGCAGGAAGACATCACCGATGCCGAGATATACAACATGCGTGGACGCGAGAACCCGTATGGTGTCTGAGGCAAAAGCGTAGTCAGACTACTAATCACAAATTACTACAGGAGGGGAAATGGCAAATGACGACTACATGCTCATCGAAGCAGGCAAGGACTATTCCAAGATCGTTCAGACTGATGGAGTCCGCACCACAGTGTGCGCCAACAGGTTTGAAGTGCTCACCACCGCCCGGGCAGAGATCAACGAACAGCAGGCCATCCAGCAGTTGCGTGAGTGGATCAGGTGGCGCAGAGAGAAGGAGTTGCGAGAGTCTGGCGATCTGCCAAGCTGATGGACGTTGCGACGATTGCCCACTGATAGGATAATGGCCGAATGAATAAGCCCATCGACCCCAAGCTTGCCAAGTTCATCATTGACAGTAAGGTCAAGGAACGGCTGTATCACGGCACCAACAAAAACATCAGGAAGTTCAGTCGCAAACTGATCGGCACTCAAAGCGGCAACCGAGGTTTTTTTGGCCGAGGGTATTACTTGTCGGGTGATCCTGAAGTCGCAAACAGTTACGCTGACACCGCTGGCGGCAACGTCATGCCGTTGCATGTCAGCCTAGAAAATCCATTGTTTATTGAAGACAAGCTATCTCGTGAAGCCGCTCATGCGTTGAATCATGCGCTGGAAACCGATGCATTCATGCCCGGCATGCAAAAAGAACATGTTAGGGGCGGTCTATCAATGACCATGGTAGACAACCCAGATGTGGCAGACATGATGACAGACAAACTAATGAGTCGTGGCTATGACGGCGTTGTATACGGAAACAACCGAGAGGTTGTCGCCTTTCACCCCCATCAGATCAAGTCGGCCATCGGTAACCGTGGCACCTATGACACCACTAAGGACGACATCACCAAAGCCAAGGGTGGCAAGGTCGAAGTGCGCCCCACCGTCTTTGATGATGCGGCCAGCCGTCGCAACCCCAAGATAGAAGCCGCCGCAAGGGCACTGGCTGAGGGCAAGATGAAGCAAGCCGCCTACGCCAAGGTGGTGGCAAAAGAAAAGCCTGTGAAGGCGTACAACTTCACTCCCAAGCCTGCCACTGACGAGCAGGCAATGAACGTGCTGATCGACAGGCAGAAGCAAAACTGGAAGTCACACAACAACTGGCCTGCTGGTCATCGTGTTGGCCTGCGACTGGACATCCCAGCATATGAGCGCCATGGTGTGTGGGTCAACTCCATCCACGACGAGTCGAGCGGACAGGACAAGAAGTTTCCTACCTCATACGGCTCAGTGTCCTCAGTACGCAATGCAACCTTTGAGGGCTCACCACACAAGGCTATCCGGGTTGCCACTGGCGAGCAGACCAAGACACCATTTGCCAAGATCAAGGGTGAGCTTGAGCACATCGATGAAGACCAAGCCGTCAAGCATTTCCAGAAGTACCTAAACCATCCTGACTACCGTCAAGTGGGATACGACCCACGCCGTCATGGTGACTTCTACGACCGTGAGACCATGCAACCTGTGACCCACTCTGAGCACGTTGTTCAGATTGGCCCATTGGTGCTGGCAAAGAATCCTGTGTATGGCAAACGCTCGCTGTATAAACAAGGTGGCCCAGTCACTCACGCCCACCATTTAGAGATTGAGGAACGCCCACTATGAAGCCACTGATCGGAGAGGGCAAGCCCTTCCATTCATCACTGGACAGAGCCGCTGGCCTGCTGAAGCGCAAGGTAGGCACTGGTGCCGAGTTCATGAAGGAACTGATGGGCATCCCCGGCATCAAGCAGACTGAGATTCAAGAGCGTGGACTGGGTGAAGTGTTGGGCATGCCACGCATGACTCACGACCAGTTCATGGCGAACCTTGCCATCCGACCAGTGCCAGCTATCCACGAGAAGGTGTTGGGCGGCGACCCAGATCACCCTGACTGGATAGGCCCATATCACTATCAATGGTCACTGCCCGGCGGTGACAACTACCGCGAGATGCTGATCAAGTTGCCTGATCAACGCTCAGGTATGGATGAAAAACGATTTGAGTTGGATGCCAAACTTCGTCACGCCGCACCAGAGAATCGTTCAGCCATCATGCGTCAGATAGATGAGTTGAAAGACAAGTACGAAAAAACGCCTGAAGTGTTTGAGGGTGTCGGTAGTCACTTTGGCGGCGAACCCGGCATCCTTGCCAGCATGCGCCTCAAAGACCGCACTGGCCCCAACGGTGAGAAGCTGTTGCACCTTGAAGAGTTGCAGTCCGACTGGCACCAGCAGGGGCGTGAGCGTGGCTACAAAGGCGACTTCGAGCCAGAGTCAGAGATGATTAAGAAGCGCGACGATCTATACGATGCACGCACTGCGCTGGTCAAGCAGGCACTCGCAATTGAGAAGACTGGCGAACTCGCACCTCAAGAGTTGATTGATCAAATCCATGGCATGAACGATCAGTTGCGAACAATTGAAGAGCGCAAGGACAAAGCACGCAACGCAACACCCAACGCCCCATTCAAAAAGAACTGGGAAGAGATGGCGCTCAAGCGGCTGATCCATCACGCCGCAGAGAAGGGCTACCACGGCATCGTGGTTACTCCCGGCGTAGAGCAAGCCAAGCGTTACAACATTGGCAACCACATTGGCTACCTTGGATACCACCCGGAGGAAGAGCGCCTAAAAGCATATGGTCATGACCGTCGTGAAGTGATGAACCAGACTGGCATCAAGAAGGAAGACCTGCCCAGCCACATTGGCAAAGAGGTTGCCGACCGCTTGTTGAAAGCACCGCAGGTATTAGGAACCCATCAGATTGAAGGTGAAGACATCCATGTTGGCGGCGAAGGCATGAAGGGCTTCTACGACAAGAAGGTGCCCAACATCCTCAACAGCATCGGCAAGAAGTACGGCGTGAAGACTGAGTTGCATGGACACACAATAGGCAAGCCGTCGGCAACCAATCCAAACAACTTGACTCTGCCGGGATATGAGGCAAAGCCTGCCCCAACAACTCAATTGCATCACTTCCCCATCACAGAAGACATGCGTAAAGACGTATTAACCAATGGCCTACCCCTGTATGCAGAGGGCGGCATCATCCACAAAGCCGGAGGAGGCAACGTGCAACCATCACTGACTCAAATGAAGATGGAGATCGCCAACAAGGCCAACCCCATCAATATGAAAAACATCGGCGTGAACGAAGCGCCCGGCATGTTCCCCAAGGCATTTTTCCCGCCAGACAATCAATCTAGCGGCATGCCCTCACCCGGTGGCGTGGCAACCCCAAGCGGAATGCCTGTCGGTGGTGTGGACACCAGCCAACAACAGCCCGGCCAGCAGTTGATGCCTCAGCCATTGGCACCACAACAACCACAAGGTGGATTGCCCGGCCAACCACCCGCACCCGGTGGCGCTCCCGGTGCGCCAGCAGGCCCAACACCGCCCATGGGAAACATGCTCCAGATGACCCCACAAGGACAGGCGCTTGGTGCCATGAAAGGCCCACAGCAGGCCATGGCTGATGGCGGCTCTGCCAAGTCAGTGGATAGCATGAAAGCTGAGTTGGCCGCAAAGAAACAAAACAAAGCCAATACATCCACCCGCATCAAGTTTGACGCTGAAGGCCCGAATGGTGTCAAGGGCATCGTTGTGCCACGCCACATGTGGGAAGGAAGCGAAGGCGTATATTCAAAAGGCGAGCGTAAAGGCCAGAAGTTTAAGAACGAAGGCATGCGCGACATCAATGCGGCACGGGCTCAAGTCTATGGCGCTGAAAACCGTGACCCACTGACTATTGGCAAGATTGGCAAGATTCACGAGGACACACTGGCAGAGCACTTTGCCAAGCCGTTGGAAGAACAACACGTTGCCGAACAAGAGGCATTAGGCCGCTTGCGTGCCGCCAAGCACATCAAGAACAATGCTGACACGCTGGATGAGTCCGAGAAGCTGGACACTGTGCGTCATGAGGAAGATGCACAAGGCCGCACTCACGTTGGCTTTGCGTCCAAAGGTGTTGCAGGCCACTCGCTGTACACCTCAGGCCACGGCGAAAACATGAAGCACCATGTAATCAACACTTGCCCCGGGCAGACTGTTGGCTGTGGTGGCGGCACAGACAATAATGGCATCGTGGACACCAGTCGAGGCACATGCTTTGCGCCAAACGCAGAACAGCAATACGTCAATGCTTCAGTGCGCCGCGCCGCTCACGAGCAAGCCAAGCACGACCCAGCAATGACCCGCGATTGGATTTTGGCCCACACCGCATCGTTGCGTGAAGCCGCTCGCTTGGCAGACAAGAACAACAAGCGTTTGCTGTTCCGCCCCAACGTGGTAGATGAAACTGACGTGTCCTCACGCCATGTGATCCGCCACCTGAACGATCAACGCAAGGCCGACAAAAAGCCGCCGATCATTGCCAACTCATACGGCAAGACCAACGAGTTGCACGACCCTGAGAATGGCTATCACGTCACTCACTCCAACGTCGGCCCCAAGGTCAAGAAGGGTGAAGAGGTTGCGGAGAACATCAGCCGCGACAAAGCTCGTGTGCAAAACACCATCATGGCCGCTGACAACAAAGGCGACTTCAAGAACGAGCAGGGCAAAAAGACACCGCCCAAGGGCTCATACATGGTGACTGACGTGAAACGTAACTCACCTATGGCAAAGAAGATGGAAGCGCACATCACCCACGCCAAGTACTGGGGTCGTGGTGTCGATCACCTGCGTTTATCCGAAGAGGAGCGCAAAGAAGGCCCAGAAGGCCACTTTGATGCCGAAGGCAAGCCCACTACGCCGGAGAACGCTCACTACGGCCACATCACGCTGAAAGACAAAGAAGGCACGCCATTGCGCTTTGACTACCAGAAGCAACACATCTTGCACCCAAGACTGGTAAACGTGCCAGAGCGCAAGAAGAACAAGAAGACTGGCGAGATGGAAACAGTGGATCATATGATCCCCACTGACTCACGCTTTATGGACACCAAGTTTTTGCCAGAGAAGCGGTTCAAGACCAAGAACGGCAAAGATGCTGGTCACATCCTGATGACCACACCGACTGAGTCAACCAGCAACATTGGTCACCAGACATCGTTCACCCATCACGTTGGCCCAGCGCACATTGAGCATGCCATTGCAAACAAAGGCGAGTACGAGATCGACAAGCCAGAAGATCAATTGAAAGCGGCAGGCAAAGAGTACCGCGCACCTCAGTCCATCAAGTTCTATGCTGAAGGTGGTGCAGTTGGTGGCCGTCATCCCGGTTTTAGTGACGATGACTTCCATGCATTCCCTGAGCAAAACGTCGCCGCCCAGCGTCACTTGGCTATGCGCCATGGTGAAGATGAAGAGAAGGGTCATGGCAAATTTAAAATGCCAGTTGCCGTCCATAAAAATACTGGGACAATGCGACTTGAAATGATCTTGAACAAAAAGGCTAAATGATGGCAGAACAAGACGACTACCCAATTGAAGAGCAAGAAGACGGCAGTGCTGTCGTTGACTTGCCTGAAATGGAGATGGAAGAGCAGGAAGACGGCTCGGCCATCATCACAATGCCTAACGATGGCCCTGAGTTCAATCCCGAGTTCTACGACAACTTGGCCGACAGCATTGATCCCAGCACACTGTCTTCGCTGGCAATGCGTTACCTTGATTTGCTGGAGACCGACAAAGAAGCCCGGTCACTGCGCGACAAGCAATACGAAGAGGGTATTCGACGCACTGGTATGGGCAACGATGCCCCGGGCGGTGCCACCTTCATGGGTGCCAGCAAGGTAGTCCACCCGGCGATGGCTGAGGGCTGTGTTGACTTCGCCTCCCGCGCCATCAAAGAGATGTTCCCGCCTGACGGCCCTGTCAAGACCAAAGTGCTCGGCAAGATGGATGACATCAAATCATCCAAGGCAGAGCGCAAGCGTGACTACTTGAATTGGCAGATCACCGAGCAGATCGAAGAGTTCAAGGACGAGCAAGAGCAGTTGCTGACTCAGTTGCCATTGGGCGGCTCACAGTACTTCAAGCTGTGGTTTGACGAGCAGAAGAAGCGCCCATGCGTGGAGTTCCTGCCTATCGACCGTGTGATCCTGCCCTTTGCGGCAACCAACTTCTACACCGCCCAGCGTGCGGCTGAAGTCCACGAGATCACCACCTATGAGTTTGAGCGCCGCATCCGCACCGGGATGTACCGCGACATCAACTACGTCAAGGCCAGCCAAACCGTCGAGCAAAACAAAGTCGAGCAGGCCAACAACAAGGTTGAAGGAAAGAAGTTTGAAGACAACCAAGATGGCCTGCGTAAGGTCTATCACATCTACTGCTACTTGGAGTTGGAAGACGACAAGAAGACCAAAGGCGAGTCAGCCCCCTACATCTTGATGGTCGATGAGATTGACCTTCAGGTGGTCGGCCTGTATCGCAACTGGGAAGAGCAAGACAAGACCATGACCAAGCTGGACTGGGTTGTGGAGTTCAAGTTCATCCCATGGCGTGGTGCCTATGCCATCGGCCTACCCCACCTGATTGGTGGCCTCAGCGCCGCTCTGACGGGCGCTCTGCGTGCTTTGCTGGACACCGCCCACATCAACAACACAGCGACCATGCTGAAGTTGAAGGGTGCCAAGATCAGCGGCCAGTCACAACAGGTCGATGTCACCCAGATCGTGGAGATCGAAGGCGCACCCGGAGTGCAGGACATTCGCCAGATCGCCATGCCCATGCCATTCAACCCACCCTCACAGGTGCTGTTTGAGTTGCTGGGATGGCTGGACAAAGCCGCCAAGGGCGTGGTGACCACCAGCGAAGAAAAGATCGCTGACGTGACCTCCAACGCCCCTGTGGGCACCACACAGGCCCTGATCGAGCAAGGCGCGGCGGTGTTCTCATCGATCCACGCACGCATGCACGACAGCCAAGCCCGTGTGCTCAAGATTTTGTGCCGCCTGAACCGCTGGCACTTTGACGAGATGCAAAAGGGCGACGTGGTTGCCGACTTGGAAATCACCCGCGACGACTTCGAGAAGAACACCGACGTGGTGCCAGTGTCTGATCCTCACATCTTCAGTGAGACCCAGCGCATGGCCCAGAACCAAGCTGTGTTGGCATTGGCCGAAAAGCACCCCGACCAGTTCAACATGAGCGCGGTGTTGAGTCGTATGCTCAAGCAGATGAAGGTGCCCAACATCAACGAACTGATGAAAGACGTGCCAGCACCAGAACAACGCACCTCGGCAGACGAGAACGCCGCACTGCTCATCGGCCAACCAGCCTATGCGTACCTGCAACAGGATCACATTGCCCACATTCAGGATCACCTGCAATTTGCATTGAACCCATTCTTGGGCCAGTCGCCATTTGCCGACCCGAACTACCTCAACAACCTGATAGAGCACTTGAAGCAACACATGACCCTGTGGTACTTGAACCGCTCAAACGGGTACGTCCAGCAGGCCAACAAAGGCCAGCCCGTGGACGACTACGACGATCCCAAGCTCACGGCCACCATCGACAAGGTGTACACGACTGTTGGTGCCCACGTCATGCTGGATACCCAGCAGGTGTTCGGCCAGTTCCAGCAGGCTTTGCAACAGCTTACACAGATGGCCCAACAGCGCAAGAACACACCTCAGCCCCTGCCGCCTGATGCACAAGTGGTCAAGGACACCAGCATGGCCGAGACTCAGCGCAAAGCCCAATACGACCAAGCACGCCTGCAACTGGATACCCAGAAGATGCAGGAAGACATGGCAAAACACACTCAGGACAATCAAACCAAGATTGCCATTGAGAATTCCAAATTGACGCACGAGACCATTCAAAACGTGGCTCAAGCTCAACTAAGCGCGGCAACCGCCGAGCCCACAACGCCACCTCAAGGAGAACCAAATGGCAACGTCTGATCAAGAACAAAAAAGCGTTAACGTGCCCCAGCACAAGCGCATGGCTATGGGCGAAAAGCTGAACGGCCAAAGCATGCAAGGCAAGGGCTCAAATAGCCAACCTGCCAAGCGCAGTGGCGGCTTGTCTGGTGCCAAGAAGTCAAATGCTTGAACAACTGATCCACAGGATCAAAATCCGCCAAGCCGAGTTGCAAATGGCACTTGCCCATGGGGTGCCTGCATCTTGGGATGGCTACCAGCGTATGGTCGGCGAGCATCAAGGTCTTCAATTGACCATGACGATGATCGACGACATGCTGGACGAAGAAAAAAACAGAGATTGATAGCCCCACTCCGGGGCGAGACCGCGCTGAAAAGTGCATAACGATGCACCTGAAATATGGTGTCAAGGAGCAGAGAAGATGAGTGAAGGAAAGCAAGTCGTTACCTTTGAGGCAACGCAAGACACGCCCGACCCGCAAGAGTTGGCGTGGGCATTCCCGGACGTAAATCCGGGCATGGAACCGCTGGGGGGACGCATGATCATCCAACTCCGGCGGATCAAGAAGAAGGCGGGGATGATCATCATCGTCGATGAGACCAAAGAAAACGAAAAGTGGAACAACATGATCGGTAAGGTCGTGGCACTTGGGCCTTTGGCGTACAAAAACCGAGACACCATGCAGTCATGGCCTGAGGGTTCATGGGCGCAAGTGGGCGATTTTGTGCGTGTACCTCGTTGGGGCGGTGATCGTTGGGAAATCAAAGACCCAATCGACAAAGAAAACGAAGACCCCGTGTTGTTTATGACCATCAACGACCACGAAGTGATCGCCAAAGTCACAAGCAATCCCCTTTCTTTCAAAGCCTACGTCTAACAGGAGTGAAAAATGGCTGATCCCAAAGGAAAAGATGAAGACATTGCAGTGATTGAGTCCCAAGACGGCTCTGCAACGGTCGATTTACCAGATAGTCTGATGAATGCTGGCGATGACGGCGGTGATGACGACCGCTCAAACGCAAAAGCAGACGGTGGCAACGTCAGTACTGAAGATGATGACCACCCAGACGACGATGACGAGCTTCGTGCGGCCAAACGCAACCGCCGTCGGGCCAAAAAAGACCTGATTCGCAAGACAAATCAGGAAAAAGACGCTCGCTTGACCCAACTCCAACGTGAAAACGAGGAATTCAAGCGCCGTTTAGGCCAACTGGAGCGCAATACCAAGTCGGAGCAGATTACACGCATCGACAAGGGTATTGAAGACGCTCAGGTGCGCCTTGAATACGCCAAAATGAAGCTGGCAGAGGCCACTCAGAACGGTGACGGCCAAGCCATGGTCGAGGCTCAAACTCTTTGGCAAACCGCCCAAGAAGAAGCTCGCCAATTGACGGCTATGCGCCACCAAGCCGACCAAGAACTGCGTCGCCCCCAGCAAAACGACACCAACGACCACGACCCAGAGGTTCAGAGGCTCGCACAAGCATGGATGCGCCGCAACAAGTGGTACAACCCGGCGGCTTCAGACCCTGACAGCAGGATCGCAAAGAAGATCGATGAGGTGATGGCCGCACAGGGCTGGAACGCTACCGATCCCGACTACTGGGACGAGCTTGACAGCCGTTTGCAAAGAGAGTTGCCACACCGCTACAATGATTCCAATGACAACGAGTCCCGTGATGTCAGAAGACCAAGGAATGTTGTGGGAAGTGCAGGACGTGAAGCGTCAGCCGCTTATGGTGGAACCAATCGCAACCAGTTTGTTTTGTCGCCCGAACGAGTGAAGGCAATGAAAGAAGCTGGTGCATGGGACAACCCTGAGCGCAAGAAGCGCATGATCGCTGAGTTCATTTCTTATGACCGTAACAACGGTCGTCGCAACTAAATCTAAGGGGAAAACATCATGGAATCACGTCTCAAAAAATCTCTCAATGCTGGTGGCCGCAATGATCGCGCAAGCGAGGACGCAGGCCGTCAAGCAACTGAGGATAAGTTCATTTCAAAGCAGGAACGTCGCAAGATGTGGAGTGAGGAATGGACGCAATCAGCACTGCCGAAACTGCCCGACATGGACGGGTGGCACCTTTGCTGGCTTTCAACAACCAACAGCTACGACAGCATCGATAAGCGGATGCGCCTCGGATACGTTCCCGTGAAAGCGGATGAGTTCCCCGGCTACGAAGACTATCGCGTGAAGTCAGGTGAGCATGTTGGCTTTATCTCATGCAATGAGATGTTGCTTTTCAAATTGCCCATGGACATCTACCAAGAGATCATGACTTATCACCATCACGACCAACCTCGTGAAGAGGCTGAGAAGATTCGTGTTCAAGTGGAGAGCCTCCAAGGTCAACGTGACAGCAACGGTCGTTCGCTTGCGAGTGTTGAAGGCGAAGGTATTGGCTCTCTTGATCAGCAACCCAACCGAACGCCCGTATTTTCGGGTTAACAAGGAGTAAATTATGAGTGCAACCTCTGCTCCGTTTGGCTTGCGCCCTGCGTTCCATCCCTCTGGTTTGGATCGTGCTCAGGCGTTAGCTGGCGGCATCCCTTCGGGATACAACACTGACATTCTCAAAGGTCAGCCAGTCCGTTATCAAACCACCGCCATCGGTGGCACCCTCGGAACAATCCTCCCCGCCACCACTTCTGGTGCTTGGGTCGGTGCCTTCTCTGGCGTGCAATGGACTGACACAACTGGCCGTGCGCGAGTGTCCAACTACTGGCCTGCAAATACTGCGTACACCGCAGGTACTTGCGTAGCTTATTTCTACAACGACCAAAACATCGTTTATGAAATCCAAGCTGACGGCTCAATGGCTCAAACTACCATTGGTAATGAGTACAACTTCACAAACGTGACCGCTGGTTCTACTACCACAGGTTTGTCGCAAGCCACTCTGGGCTCTGCAACTGCCGTCGGTAATGGTTCACAAGGCCAAATGCGTGTGGTTGACATTGCTCCCTACCCGGGCAATGACTGGGGCGATGCATACACTATTGTGCGTGTCGTATGTGCCAACTCGCAATTCTTCGGTGCTGTCACCGCAATTGCTTAATTAGCCAAGGAGTAAAAAATGGCCGCACCAATGCGAAGTACGGACTTCCGTTCAATTGTCGAACCCATTCTGAATGAGTGCTTTGACGGAGTCTATGACCAACGTGCCGACGAGTGGAGCCGTGTGTTCCGCGAAGAAGACGGCATTCCCCGTAACTACCACGAAGAGCCCGTCCTGTACGGTTTCGGAGCCGCCCCTCAGTTACCTGACGGCACTCCAGTGACCTACCAACAAGGTGGTGTCCTCTTCTTGAAACGCTACCTGTACAAAGTGT
>VFSW01000821.1_pt1 | contig 45999 bp, 33 predicted proteins | sample 5358111 | NCBI WGS metagenome assembly VFSW01 (sample SAMN11554181, study PRJNA540505) | mine drainage metagenome | isolation source: sediment from site ElyBrook_90M | place: USA: Ely Copper Mine, Vershire, VT | collected 2017
GGTCGATCCCGACGTTCATCGCGCCGCGGGCCAGTGTCGGCCGGGTGGGCGGGATCATGAATTTTGCGCCGCAGATTGCGGCCATCTCGGCGCCGGTGATCACAGGCTATTTTGCTAAGGCACACAACTTTGGGGGATCGTTTGCGCTGGCTGCGGTGGTGCTCGCGATTGGGATTGGCGGCTATGTGCTGGGATTGGGCAAGCTGCGGGTGATTCCGGAGCCTTGAAAGCAGGGAATAGCCAGTAGCATCAGGGGCGTGGGGAAGTCCTCAAGGGGAAGTGCGCGCGGACTTCGTAGCGGGAACCTTCCGGGCTGGGGAGGGATTCGTAGAGCAGGAACTCCCTGGCGGTGCATTCGGCGCGCAGGTGGGCTTTACTCTTGTCGACTGCTGCTTTCAGCGGAGCCAGGGCCTTCGCGCCGGAGCGGCCTTTCGCGCGAGCGAGCGTGATGTGCGGGCTGTACGGCCGATCTTCCGGGATGAATCCGCAATTCCCCATGGCGGGGGTTACGTATTGCTGCAGGGCAAGAAGCTCGGGCGCAAGCGCTACACCGGCCCAGAAGACACCGGCGCGATCGAAGAATCCGAGGCCCTCGATGCGGAGGGGAACCGGCGCCGCGTCGATCTTCTTCAACTGCTCGACAACGCATGCCGTCCGCTCCTCTGTGACTGAACCGAGGAATTGCAGCGTGACGTGCCAGCCCTGGGGCGCAGACCATCGCAGATCCGGACCCGAGTTCGGCTCGAACCGCTCACGCAGGCGGCTCAGAGCCGCGGCTGACTCGGAATCGAGACCCAGGCCGATGAAGAGACGCATCGCCATTTCAGGATAGGCTGCGCGATGGAGGCTCGCAGCGCCGGAATGGAGCACAATCAGAACAGAGGCACGCAGATTATCCTGTCCCCCCGGGCCTTTTGACCGCGATGCGTGGATGGGTGGCTATGCGTCGAGCCAGAAATGTTGCTATAGAAGAGGTAAGAATTTGAAGAACTCCAGGCATCCGGAGGACGGTCTGAAGATTCCAAACCGGACGGACCCACGCATTGGAACAGCTGATGTAATCCAGCGGGTACAGCCGCGGCGCGATCAGGTGACAGGATGAGGCCGGGAACTGGTTCACGCTGCGTATAACCCGTGTCGAACCCTCGATAATCGGATCGACAGCGTGGTGCTGAGGGTGGTGGAAAGCGATGCGACGGAGCCGGAACAGGGCGGTGGAGTGGACTCCGAAGGCAGAAATACAGTCAAACGTAGAGCGGCTGCGCCCGTCAAAAGGAAGAAACCTGTCAAAACAATGAAGAAACGTTAAGCCTGGCCTGTTGATTCATTGGCGCGTTGAGCGAACGCAGCGTCTCGGAGTAAGATCGATCTTAGCTCGGCATTCGTTCGGGAAAGCTGGGAGAGCGTTGAGAGGAATCGCCGCAGGAAGAGCTGCTGTTGCTTATTCCTGTCTGCTGCTGGTTCCGCTCATGACATTAGCGCAACCTTCCGGTCATGCACCCGTCATCCTGATCAATTCTGGCGCGAACGCGAACCCCGCGCGTTCGTCGGCGGTGGCTCCGGAGTTGCCCGACGCGCCGGCTCCGCACGGCGAGCAGGCCGCGACACGGCCAGGTCAGAATCAGTCTTCGCAGTCAACGCAGAACAAGTCGCCACAACAGCCACAGCCAGGCAACGCGCCGACGCTGGGCGATCTGGGATTCACGCCGCAGCAGACGACGGCAAATGCCGAGATGCAGCGACGGCTGAACAAACGGACGCACGACCTGAAGGTGCATCAGACGCTGGGCGTGGTGACGCTGGTGCCGCTGTGCGCCGCGGTGATCGTTGCCGGCGGAGCCAAGGCGAAGCGCAACCGGGCAAATCCGAGCGCTCCGCCGATCGAGCCAAGTTCCACGTCGGTGGACCTGCATGCGGCCCTGGGCGCGACCACGGCGACCCTGTACGGACTGACCGCGTACTACGCGATCATCGCGCCGAAGGTCCCCGGCGTGAAGCCGAAGGGAGCGATCCGGTGGCATCGGGATCTGGTGTGGATCCACGCGCCGGGCATGGTGCTGACGCCGATCCTGGGCGGGATGGCGCTGAGCCAGGAGAATAAGGGGGAGCGCGTCCACGGCATCGCGTCGGCGCACTCTTACGTGGCGTGGACGACGATTGCGGCCTACGGCGCTTCGATCGTGGCGGTCTCGTGGCCGATCCATCTTAAGTTCTGGGAGAAGAAATGAAGCTGGCAGTTGCGCTGATGCTGGCTGTGGTTTCCGTTGGATTGCACGCGCAAAGTCAGTGGGTGCTGACGCAGTCGACGCTGACCTGGCATGTGGTGCACCCGATGCATGAAGTTGCGGGAACCAGTCACGCAGCGAAGGGCAAGGGCAACTGCAGCGCGGGGCAGTGCGACTTTCTGATCGCTGTGCCCGTAAATACCTTCGACTCGGGCGACAGCAATCGCGATCTGCACACTCTGGAAGTGGTGCGGGGCGCGCAGTATCCCATGGTGATTGTACGGGCGCATCTGGCGCAGGCAGCACTGAGCGGGCCGACGGTCGATGCGGATCTGGAAGTGCAGTTTGCGGGGCAGACGGCGCATTACAGCCATGTGCCGCTGCACCGGACGGATCGCAACGCCGGTCACGGCGGCGAGGTGGAGATTACAGGCACGGTTCAGGCCACGTGTTCGGATTTCAAGATCGACCGGCCTTCGTTTCTCACCGTGCCGATCCACAACGATATTCCCGTGACGGTGGACACGACCTGGAAGCCTGAGTAGGACTCCGCGCGAGTGCCGGGTGGTGTTCGCGGGAAGCTTTCTGTCGCGCTATTGCCCGTGATGCTCGAGGTGGTGCTTCGCGGCGTGCTCGGCATGTTCGGTGGCATGCACGCTGTGCGCGTGTGCCAGGTGGGCGTGGTGCGCGGCCTGATGATGATCGCCTGCGTCATGGTGCTTCGCCGCTTCTGCGTGGTGGTGCGCCGCCAGGCCGTGATGATGGGCCGCAGTACGATGCTCGTGCGCTGCCTGCTCTGACATCTGTATCTCCTTAAGGCCCCGGGTATGTTTGCGAGCCTTGTTGCATCATCGGCGCGCTTCCGGCGAGCAGCGTTACGGGGGGTTCAAAAAAGAGTCAATATGCGGCCAACTTATCCACGGTGCAGGTGATTTGGTGGGGCGGAGATCCGAAGCGCCGCGCGGCGTACGCGCGGTCGCCGGTCCTCTCATCCGGCCGCATCGACACCAATGACGCCCGCCGCCACGGCGGCGTATGGTGGAGGGAGTTGTCCTCGGGTGTGCCCGGATTCCTGCGGAAGCGGAGAAATCTGAGACGACGCTCGGCACGTCGAGACAACGAGCAGGCCTCGATTCTCTTCCAACAGGAGTTGGACGTCAGGCACGCCCCCGGAAGTTGCTGGCTCGACCGGAAAATCCGGGCTTCCTTTCCGACACGATCGACGGCGTTCCTGCACCATGCACGAGAGGAGTTTCCCGGATGTCTTCTTCTTCGGTCCCGTTGGGACACAAGTTCACCGCCGTGCTGCTTGCGGCTGCGGTTGGTGGCGGCGTGTATTTCTGGTTCAGTCGCCGTGCGGTGCAACAAGGGGCGACGGCCGAACTGTCGTTCGACATGCACGCGGCGCGGCGGATCGATGCGGGATTCGTTCAGGCGCATGATCCCGCGGTGGTATTTGCGCAATCGATCCTGACGGACCAGAAGCTCGCCGATCTGTCGAAAACCGCGTATCTGTCGACGTCGGAGATGATGAGCCGGGTGGGCGAATTTCGCTCGCGGCTGGAGCTGACGCAGCCTTCCGGACAGGTACTGGATGTGCATTTTCGCGATCCGGACGCCGCCAAGGCAGCGGAAACCGCAAATGCGGTGGCCCATGCTCTGACCACGTGGGCGCCCTCACCGGACGGGCCTGCCGCCATCACGGAGCCGACCCCGGCGGCCGACGCGCAGCCGGCGGCTCCAAAGGCAGCGGCAGCGAAGGCAGAGCCCGCTGCTCCGGCGCATGCGCCGGCTCCAAAGCCGGTGGTGCAGCATGAGGACGCAGCGGAGGGATCGATGGCCTCCGCGCTGGGCGCGTTGCAGGCGCAGTTATCGTCGACGAACGCAAAGCTCGACCAGATTGCGCGCGGCGAGGGAGCGCGCGGCCGTGCGTATGCCAAATTTGACGAGCAGCAGCTTCTGAAGACACAGGCGGCGGCCGCCGAGCAGAAGGTCGCCGATTTACGCGCGCAGGCTACAGGCAGCGATCGCGACCGGCTGGGTGCGATCCATCAGGCGCTCGCGTCGATCTTGTCCGGACACGCTGTAGGAGTGAGTTCCGGCGAACTGCAGCGCGAACGGGACGCACTCACACGCGCGATTTCCGTCGTGGAGCAGCAGCGGCAGGCGGTGGAGAAGGAAGCGAGTGCGAGCACCGGCGCTGCGGCGGACGCGTCGAGTTCTTCGCCGGACCAGAATGCCGGCAACGCCGATGCCGGCAACGCGGCGCCAAAGCCAGCGGCCTCGCCGAGTTCGGGGACGGCCTCAGGAGCCATCACAGAGAGCAATTTGTCCGCCGACGGATCGCCCGCCCCGGGTTCAGGCGCGGCGACGAACAGTGCGGCATCGCAATCGCAGACCGCTGCGATGCCAGAGGGAGCGGACGCGGCAATGCTGGATCCACTCCACATTGTGCGGCTGGCCGGACACGCCGCGCCGGTGGTGTGGTGGCCCGCTGTGGTGGCGGGTCTTGTGTGCGGCTTGTTGTATTGGGTGATTGCGGCGGTCCGGCAACCCCGGTACGAGGATTTCGAGAGTGTCGCGGAAGTCGGCCCGTCTTATGGGCGGTTCATCACGCCGGATGCGCCGTCTGTGCCGGAGCCGGCGCCGGCGATCGAGCCGGAGCCGCCCGGACTGTACGAGCGCGGGTCGCAGCGGCGGGCTTCGTTTATGTACGAGCCCACGCCGGAGGAGAGGAGACGTGAGGCTGAGGGCCTTCCAGCGGTTGAGGAGCGCAGCTCCGATCCGGTCGAAGTCTCCGATGTGCGGGCGACGGCGATCTTCGAGGAGAAGGTCGTCAAGATCGATCCGTGGATGGATCTGATGGAGAAGGCGCTGTCCGAAACGGAGATTGGCCGCCGGTATCAGAGCCCTCCGGATGAAGGCGCGAAGAAGAGGGAAGACGATCCGCGGCGGCCAGGCCGGCCGGATCGTCTGGCGGGGTGAGGAAGAGCAGGGAGTAGGTAGTAGGGAGTAGGGAGTAGCCAAAAGCCACAGCCCCTTGGGCCTCGTTGACTGGATCGAGCGGGGTTGACGCTGATTCTAGTTGTCCGATTTGTTGCGGCCTCGGAAGTGATGGCGCAGCCTTGTGTAGCCGAGGCCGGCGGCGCCGACAATCAGGCCCAGTACGAGGGTTGGGTTCTCGGGCGAGTCGGTACAGCCATCGATGCCCTGGGCGTGCAGGCGGACGCTGGCGATCAAAATCAGCAGAACGATGGGGAGAATGAGACGGATCCTCTTCAAGGGAATCCTCTGGGTGCGGGATGGGGTTCTGTTCATCGTGTGAGCTTTCTGGTTCCGCATTTTTCTTCGTCTCGCTACGGCCGCTGGCCCAACTGGCTGTTTGAAACCGCTGTAACGACGGGTGTGACGACGGGCGCGGCAGCTCCGACGAATTCGGTAAGGCTATTGCCGGAGCCGTTGTTGTAGTCGGTGACCCAGACGTTGCCGGAGGGATCGATGGCAAGTTGGTTGGGGCCGTTCAAGCCCGCCTTGAAGCCGTTGGAGCCGGACAAGGCCCCGCCCCCGGAGTTGAATTCGCTCACGGTGTTGTTGCCGGAATTCGCTGTCCAGACGTTGCCGAGGCCGTCGATGACGATGTCGGTGGGATAGCTGAGCCCGCTTCCGCTGGCGCCGGCGTTGGAATACCCGGAAGAAGGGTTACATTCCGTGAGCGTGTTAATGCCGGCTCCATTGGCGACCCAAATTCCATTCCCTGCCACGGCCACCGCGTTGCCGAAGGATACGCCACAGTATTGATAGCCGGTACTGGTAACGGGAGTGCCGTTCGAGAGATTGAATTCGCTCAGAACGTTCGCGCCGTTGTTCGGGATCCAGGCATGCCCGGAGGAATCGATGGCGATGCCGGTGGGCGAGCTGAGGCCGCCGCCGCCGTAGCTGGTTCCTGAGCCGCCGGAGAACTTGCTGAGGTTGCTGCCGATATCGTTGGGAATCCAGGCATTGCCGCTGGTATCGAAAGCGATGCCCATGGGAAGGCCGAGGCCGCCGCCCGTGTAGCCGCTCGTGCCGCTGACCAGGCTGAGGTAGCTTTCGTAGCCGAGGCTTGGGGCAAAGTCGAGTTCGGAGAGGGAATTGTAATTCGCCAGCCAGATATTGCCGGAGGGGCTGAAGGCGATGTAGCTGGGGCTGGGGAATACTCCGTTTACGCCCGACCCGCAACTCGCGGGTTCTGCTCCGTTGCCGCTGAATCCATCCTCAGGCCCGGGGGCGCCGTTGGGTTGAAACTGGCTGACGCAATTAGCAAGGGAGTTGGCGACCCACACATAGCCGTTGCTGTCGACGGCGAGGCCGAGAGGGCCGTGCAGAGAGCCCCCGCTGTAGGTGACGGCGATAGTCCAGTCGTTGGGCGCGCCCCCGAGGATGCTCTGGAAAGGCGACGTTGCGGTCGCGAGTCCGAACAGGTCACCGACGTGCACGGTGGGGTTATGAGCCATGTAGATGGCGGCCGTTGCGGTGTCGCCGGGCTGCGTGCCGCCGGAGGTTCCGTCGGCGGTGGCGTCGGCGCGGAGAGTGTCGCAGGCGGTGGGGTTGTGGTTGGGCCCGTCGTAGCTTGAGTCGGTGACATTGACGCAGGCGGCGAGAATATCGGCGAGGGTGTTGATTTCGTCCTGAGGGATCGTGGCGTTGCTGTTTTGGGGCGATGTAGCCGGAGCGGTACCGGTCTGGAGGCTGGCCAGGTTCGCGGCGGTAGCTACGGCATTGACGAGCCCCAGCTTTGCAAGGGGCGAACTTCCCGTGGAGATATGGGTAGCATCCGCGGCGTAGGGGGCCAGAGCCCAGGCGGCGGCGACCGTCGTCTCCTCGTTCATCTGCACGGAATACGTCAGATTGCCGAGGTTGGCACAATCGCCGAGTATGGCCATGAGGCCGGCATAGCTATTGGTGGTGTTCGTGGAGCCGGGGCTGCCGCCGCTGGAATAGAGGTAGAGCTGATCGCCGGCGCTGCAGTTGAAACTGCCGGAGAGGATTTTGAAGCTTCCATCGGGTTGGGTCGTGACGTAACCCGGAGCACTGAGCAAGGACGTCGACGCTGTTTGGTAGCCGCCGTTACCCATGCGGTAGAGGTAGACCTGCGCGCCGACGAGAGCCTGCTGGCCGCCGTGGAGAATGCCCTTAATGGGGGCGGTACTGGGCGAGGACGGGGCGGGATTGGTCGAACCCGCAGATTGGGTGGCGATGCTCTTTACCGAGCAGCCGCTGAGGAAGAGGATCGAACAGGCGAATAGCGTCCACGCTGAGCGCACGAATGGCTTCTCCAATTTCCCGATGGAATTTTTGGTGATGCAGGGGCCCTTTTTTGAAGAACAGCGGGGGAGAAGAACTGCGGCGCGAAGGAAGCGTGCAGACAAGCAGAGTAGCATGCGAGCGCGAGGAGAGGGGAAAATCGCAGCGATCTGAATTGAACTAAACTAAGCCTGCTATGGCAACTGTCGAGACTTCCACTGTTATCCTGCCCCGCAAGCCGCAGGGCGCGTTCCGCAATGAGCCGTTTGTTGATTTTTCGCAGCACGAAAACGCCCGCGCGATGCGCGGCGCGCTGGAGCGCATCGGCGATGAGCTGGGGCATGAGTATCCGCTGATCATCGGCGGGGAGCGGGTGCGCACCGCAGCGAAGATCGAGTCGGTGAATCCGGCGCGGCCCGCGCAGATTGTCGGCGTGCATCAGAAGGCGGGCGCGGAGCATGCGGACCAGGCGGTACAGGCGGCGCTGAAGGCGTTCGAGACGTGGCGGTTTGCTCCGGTTGAGGAACGCGCGTCGCTGCTGTTGGCCGCTGCGGAGATCGTCCGGGAGCGGAAGTTCGAGTTCTGCGCGTGGCTGACCTATGAGGTCGGCAAGAACTGGGCCGAGGCCGAGGCGGACGTCGGGGAGACGATCGACTTCCTCGAGTTCTATGCACGCGAGGCGCTGCGTCTGGCTGCTGCGACGCCGCCGATCCAGTATCCGGGCGAGAAGAACGAGCTGCTGTACATTCCGCTGGGCGTGGGCGCGGTGATTTCGCCGTGGAATTTTCCGTTCGCGATCATGGCGGGGATGACGTCGGCGGCGATCGTGAGCGGCAACACGGTGGTGCTGAAACCGTCGAGCGATTCACCGACGATTGCTGCGCGGGTCATGGAGGTTCTGGAAGAGGCGGGGCTACCGCCGGGCGTGGTGAACTTCTGTCCGGGGTCGGGTGCGACCTTCGGGAATGCGGTGGTGGCGCATCCGAAGACGCGGTTCATCGCCTTCACCGGGTCGAAGGAAGTGGGGCTCGATATTCACGAGCGCGCGGCGAAGACGCAGCCGGGACAGATCTGGATCAAGCGGACGATCCTCGAGATGGGCGGCAAGGACTCGATCATCGTGAGCGCGGACGCGAACTTCGACGCGGCGGTGGCGGGCGTGGTGGCGTCGGCGTTCGGATTCAGCGGGCAGAAGTGCTCGGCATGCTCGCGCGTGATTGTGGAGGAGCCGATCTAGGACGCGTTTGTGGAGCGGCTGCGCGAGAGCGTGGAGAAGCTCTCGGTGGGCGATCCGACGGCGGGCAATCCGAACATGGGTCCGGTGGTGAGCGAAGGCGCGATGAAGACCATCCTGGGCTACATCGAGATCGGCAAGAAGGAAGGGCGCCTGCTGACGGGCGGAGCCGCCGTGGAGACGGCGGAAAAGGGCTACTACCTGCAGCCGACGGTGATCGCGGACGTCTCGCCCACCGCGAGGATCGCGCAGGAGGAGATTTTCGGGCCGGTGCTGGCGGTGATTAAGGCGCGGGATTTCGAGGATGCGCTGGCCATTGCGAACAATACGGAGTTTGGGCTGACGGGATCGATCTACTCGACAGATCGGGTGAAGCTCGATCGTTCGCGCCAGGAGTTCCACGTGGGGAACCTGTACTTCAACCGCAAGAGCACGGGCGCGATGGTCGGTGCGCATCCATTTGGCGGGTTCAACATGTCGGGGACAGACTCGAAGGCAGGCGGGCCGGATTACCTTTACCTGTTCACGCAGGCAAAGTCGGTGGGGGAAAAGCTGTGAGAGCAGTGCACAGGTAACGCCTTGCGGGGCGTTGAAAGTGCATTGATTTTTTCCCCGGCGGACAGGCTGTTGGCGTAGAAGTATTTGATTCCACTGGCTCGGCGTTTTTCGAGCAGGCCGTATGGATTTGATTCCAGAGTGGTTGCTGGTATCTATTGTGGAATCAAATGCGTACGGGGGCAATAATATACTTGACTAATGACGCGAATCGTGAGATTCTGGGTCTGCCATGAAGAACGAAGTCAAAACCCTAGCCGCTGCAATCAGATACTTCGCAGATGAGCAGACCTGCATTGATACCGTCGCGCAGATGCGCTGGCCGGATGGCCCTGTCTGCCCGGTATGCGAAGCAAAGGCGGATCGCCAGCACTTTCTGAAGACTCAGAAGCGGTTTCAGTGCCGGAACTGCGGCAAGCAGTACAGCGTCAAAGTCGGGACCATCTTCGAAGATTCTGCAATCAAGCTGGATAAATGGCTGACTGCGATGTGGATGCTGGCGAACTGCAAAAACGGCGTGTCCAGCTATGAGATCGCCCGCGCCATCGGGGTCACTCAGAAATCGGCCTGGTTCATGCTGCATCGGATTCGGGAAGCCATGAAAAACAAGTCCATCCGCAAGATGGGATCGACTGGCGGCCCGGTTGAAGTGGATGAGGTCTTTGTCGGCCCAAAGCTCAGAACCATGCACGCGGATCGCAGGCTCAAGCTGAAGACCGCGATGGGCGCACATGACGGGAAGACTATTGTGATGGGGATGCTGGACCGCGAAGCGCGTGAGGTCCGCACCAAAGTCATCCCGAACGTGAAGCGCGAAACCCTGCAATCGGAGATTCTGAGGCAGGTACAGGGCGCCGGGACCGTCTACACCGATAGCTATGTGTCCTATGAGAACCTCAGCGCAAAGGCCTTCATCCACGAGACCGTGAACCATGTGGATGAGTACGTTCGCGGGCAGGTTCACACTCAGGGAATCGAGAACTTCTGGTCTCTGCTAAAACGCACTCTCAGCGGCACTTACGTTGCCGTGGAACCCTTTCACCTGGATCGCTACGCGGATGAGCAGTGCTTCCGGTACAACAATCGGGCGACCAAAGACAATCCGCTCGACGATCAGGACCGCTTTCTGGCCGTGCTCTCGCAGGTATCGGGCAGGCATCTGACCTATGCAGAGCTTACCGGCAAGGTGGGAGAAACGACGCTCTAGGCTTGGCTGGATCGCTCGTCAGAAGCGCGGGAAGCGGGTTTAGGTGTACGCTTCTCGCGCTTGTCTTCTTTGATCCGTCGCACAATCTCCGCTTTCGGCACACTGAGAACGTCACTCAGAAGGCTCTCGAAAGCCTTGTATTCAGCGGACTGCGGCTTCGCCTTCATGCCCCTATCATAGCGCGACATTGGAGAGAAGAGATGGACGAGCAGGAACAGCGAATCTTCATCCGGTTTTTGGCAGGACGATTAAAGAAATATTGTCGAGAACTTCAGGTCCATCGTGCTTTTGCCGAGACACTGCGAAAAACAGGGTATCGGGATGTGGACGCAATATTAGATACTTTTCGCTCCGATCCATATCTTCAGGAAGAGATGGATCGGCAGTTCGCATGGCTCGATAGGCTCTTGCCACCATGTGAGAAAGAAATTCAGGAGAGGGCTCTTCTGGAATATCTCCAAAAATGGCAGCCAGATGGCGATCCGAATTAGGGGTTTGCATTTCGAGCACACTCCATGCGAAGATTCGCGTGGATTCGTCATTACCGGAAAACCCCCGCCCTGGCAGGCGGGGTTTTCTATTATCCCGTGAAATCCCTAATTTGAATCATTCACGGGAACCCAAAGAGTTTCTACCCCTCCTGTAGACATTTTCTGCTCAAACAGCTCCCACGTTTTGCCTGTTTGCGTATCCAGACGAATCACGGTCTGTTTTGCGGGCATTCCACCTGTAGAAGAAAAGTCAATGGTGGCCGCAGTTACCTGATACCTGCCGTTCTGTCCTGTGGCGAGCGGCGGAGCGACAGCCTGGCTCTGCTGCGAACGGCCGGCGGCCCATGCTGAGAAAGCCACTGCAACCAAGATCGCAATGCCTAAAACTTTAGATCTCATTCAACTTCACCTCAGCAGAACCATATCAGAGGAGTAAATCCATTCGATTCCTCGCTGCCATTCGCTTGTTTGCAAATGCGCTTAGGCGATCGGCGTCGTAATGGAGCAGCCGCATCCGCGGTGTGCCCTCATTCATGGTCAGTTCTCGGAACGGACGTGACCCCTCGCCGTTCTCGGACACCCTCTTCCATGTTTTCAGGACAACATTGGCGAGCATGTCGGCCGCTTGCACTGGAGGGTGTCCCTGGTCGTCACAGAAGCACAGGGCGGTGAGACGGCCTCTCATCGCGTCATTTTCCCGCTTCAGGGCTTCGTATCGCGCGTACAGTCGAGGAGCATTAACAGCTTCGTCCATCTGCACGGCTACGCGGTCCGAGAGGTTCAGAGCATTTTGGAGGCAAAAGCAGGTTAGCCCCACCGCCATCTCAAAACTGTGCTCCTCGGGTGGGCGGATATATTTCTTCTGCTCTGGTGTGAGATTTTCGTATGCATCGCATTCGGTGATTACGCAGATCGGGAAGCCTCCGTCCTGGAGAAGTGTCCCCTTTACTGCTTCGATGAACGGGGCCAGAATCACGCAAATATCATCATCGGTCAGCGGTCCAGAGCGATTTACCAGCGGAAACTCATTCAAATACTTCGCTGTATGCAGGAATGGAAGGTTTAACTGCTGCAGAGTCATCATCCAGCGCCAGTTGAATTTGTCCCATGCGCCTTTGTATGCGACGTATCCCGCTACGCAGCACATGCCATCCTTCCCGCAGGTCCCAACGTCATCAAGGCTTGCGTGTATCTGCACCATCTGCGAGGCCGCCCCTCCCATCATGTCCATCAAGCCGCACGAAAACTCATAAACCGAGCGCAAGCGTTCGGTTAGGTCCACAGCAAGGGCATTCACTTAACACCATCACATTTCTCTTGAACATTAGTCAAGTATATTATCGCCAGTACGGGTGGGGTTCGAACCGAGCTCAGCGTATGTATTTGATTTCAGGATACAAGTTGTCTTGGTATCAGATTCCAAAGTACTTGCCTTGGAGCTGGTGGTTGCGGCTCACGGTGCGCCGACTGTCGTGAGAGATTCGGCTTCGCGATGGAAAAGAACTGGACCGGCATGTGCCGGCGGACCTTGGGGTCCAATGCAGAAGGACTCGCGAGGGCGAGTCCTTCTTTGCTTACACGTTTCCACACTGAGGATGGGGGAGGCGCGGGAGCATTGCAAGCTTTCTCTGCGGGAGCGGGACACGAAGGTCATGTGTGGGGAAGGGGAAAGCTTGCAAGCCGGCCGAAGATCCGGTTTCAGCCGCAGGGGGCAATTGTGCGGCCGAAAGTACGTTCCTGGCGGGAAAGTCGGCAAGCCAGCCAGTTCGCCTGCGCCGATACCGGGAGAATCCGCGCGGAAGCGGGGCGATCCCCGCATCGGGGTTCGAGATTCGGTCTTCCGGCGTCAGGCAAAAGGGAGGCGCTGGGCGGATGAAGAGCCACAGCGCCTCTGCAGGCGATCCCTCAGGAAGCGGGTTCTGTCTAAATGCCCTGCAACATCTGGTCGCCGACCGCCTGGGCGGCCTCGGCCAGGATGCGATGGTGGATGGTGAAGAGCGCCAGTTCGAGACGGTCCGAGACGCCGGTCTTGTCGTAGACACTGCGCAGGTAGTTCTTGATGACCTGCTCGGTCGTGCTGAGGCGGACGGCGATCTCTTTGTTTTTGCAGCCCTGGACGATGAGGGCGACGATCTTCAGCTCCTTGGGCGTGAGGCGGTCGCGGACGCGCGAGCCGACGGTGTCGTCGTCCGTGCCAGGCGTATCGACGCCGAGGGCGCGAACGTTGCGGTCGCCCTGGCCGACATGGCGGACACAGTCAATCAGAGCGGGTCCCGTCACGTTACGGTGGGCTGCTCCCTGGACGCCTGCGCTGAACCAGGGCTGCACCGGTTCGCCGTTCTCGGCGATGACGATGCTGCGGCTGCCGGCGGCGGCGACGCGCGGGATGAGAGCCTGCGGGTCGAGCTTGAGTGCGGACGCGAAAACGAGGATGGCTCCCCGGAAGGTATCGAGGGCAGGAAAGAGGCGGTCAGCCTCGGCGCACTGGGCAATGATGCGGAAGTCATCTTCCATTGCCAGAATCTTGGCGGTTCCGGCCCTGTAGATGGCCTGGTTATCAGCTAGGATGAGCTTATTCATGGTCTCCGCTTCCTCAAATGGTGCGTCGACGGGGGATGGCCCGAAGACTGGTGAGTGAGTGCGCGTTCCAAAGGGGGAACGTGCGAAACGGTCATCGTTCCGAGGAACTAGGTCCGTTCGTGGGTTTCTTGTAGAACCCATCGAATGCCACTACGGGCGCCGGCTGAGCGATGGAGCTTTCCGGAAAGAGGGTTACCGGAAAGGGGTTCATCGATGACCTGGGTGTTGCCATCATTCAGGAAAAAAGTAACGCGCGGGGACCCGAAAGTCCTGTGACGCCCGTCACGTCTCTAGTAACCGGTATCGCAGCCGCAAACCCGCTGCAATGTTGGATTTGTTCTCTTTTCAGGGCCTGTTTTCGAGCCGGGACTGTCAGGCGTCAATTCGCGCCGATCTGAGGCGGCCTGTAACGTATTAGGAGAGCTTCGGAAAATCAGGAGTGAACGAATGGCCAGGCCGATCATCCTCGCCGTGGACGACGACGCCAGCGTGCTGGAAGCCGTAGTGCAGGACCTGCGCCGGAAATACGGAGAGACCTACCGGATTGTGCGAGCCGGCTCGGGGCAGGCCGCGCTGGACACATGTGCGCAGCTGAAGGATCGCGGAGACGTGGTGGCGCTGATCGTGAGCGACCAGCGCATGCCTGGGATGGCAGGCGTGGAGCTGCTGGAGCGAGTGCAGGAGACCTATCCGCAGGCGCGGCGGGTGTTGCTCACGGCGTACGCGGACACCGAGGCGGCGATTCGCGCCATCAACACAGCCCGAATTCACTACTACCTGACCAAGCCCTGGGATCCGCCTGAGGAGCGGCTGTATCCGGTGCTCGATGACCTGCTGGAGGACTGGAACCACGGGTTCAAACCGGCTTTCGAGGGCATCCGGGTGGTGGGGCCGCGCTACGGTCTTCAGGATTATCGAGTGCGGAACTTCCTGTCGCGGAACCAGGTGCCCTATGTGTGGCTGGACCCGGAGCGGGACGATCAGGCGGTGGAGCTGCTGCGGAAGTTCAACGTGAGCGACAGCAAGTTGCCGGTGGTGCTGTTTCCGGATGGGACGTCGCTGGTGCAGCCGAAGGACGAGGAACTGGCGCAACGTGTGGGCCTGCGCACCGAAGCGAAGCAGGACTTCTACGACCTGGTGGTGGTGGGCGCGGGCATGGCGGGGCTGGCGGCGGCGGTGTATGGCGCTTCAGAGGGATTGAAAACTCTGGTGCTGGAGCCTGAAGCTCCTGGAGGGCAGGCCGGAAGCAGCTCGAAGATCGAGAATTACCTCGGCTTTCCAATGGGAGTCTCCGGCGAGCGGCTGGCGCGCGCCGCTTACGACCAGGCGCGACGGGTCGGAGCCGAGTTCGTCACGCAGCGGGCCACGGGAATCACAGGCGAAGGGCAGTACCGCCAGGTGCGGCTGGGCAACGGGGCCGCGGTTTCGTGCCGGGTGAGCCTCATCGCCGCGGGCGTTTGCTACCGGAGGATGGACGCGCCAGGGATCGATCGTCTGACGGGCTCAGGGGTTTACTATGGCGCGTCAATGGCCGAGGCGCAGTCGTGCAAGGATGAGCTGGTTTTTGTAGTAGGAGGGGCGAATTCAGCGGGACAGGCGGCGATGCACTTCTCGCGGGTGGCCAAAGAGGTGACGATGCTGGTGCGCGGCGATGGGCTGGAGAGCAGTATGTCGAAATATCTCATCGATCAGATCGCCGGCACATCGAATATTAAGGTGGAGACGCGGGCCGAGGTCGTAGAAGCGATGGGCAACAGTCATCTGGAATGCGTAAAGGTCCGGACGTCGAAGATTGAACAGGTGCGGCCTGTATCGTCCCTGTTCCTGTTCATTGGAGCGGCTCCGCAGACCGACTGGCTGCCGGAGAGCATCATGCGCGACCCGAACGGGTTTGTGCTCTCCGGGCGCGATCTGCGCATTGAGGGAGAACTGCCGAAGTCATGGAAAGAGGATCGCGAGCCGTACCTGCTGGAGACGTCGATGCCCGGAGTTTTTGTGGCCGGCGATGTGCGGCACGGATCGGTGAAGCGGGCGGCGTCCGCGGTGGGCGAGGGCTCGATCGCCGTGCAGTTTATGCATCAATATCTGGCCCAATTCTGACTTTTCGGTTTTGGCTGAGTTTTGAGTTGTTCATTTTGGCGCAGTTCTAAAGGACGAAGGAGCAGATGGAAGGCACGGCGGCGGACACGCAGATCAAAGCAAGGACAGTTACGCAGCAGGAGCTGTCGCAGCTCATCCGCCGCATCCCCATTCTCAGCCGGCTAAAAGAAGAAGACCAGGGCTGCCTGGGCGAGGTCCGGATGCTGGAAGCGCCCGCGGGAGCCGTGCTGGTGCAGCAGGGCGAGCAGGTGCCGGGATTCTGCATGATCCTCGAGGGCGAGCTTCGCGCTGTGCGGATCGAAGTGAACGGGAGCGAGACGCCGCTGGCCGTTTATCAGGGTGGCGAAGCCTTTGGGGAAGCGCCGCTGTTGCTGGGCCATCGAAAAGCCGGGGTGCAGTGCGTGGTGACGCGCGACCTGCGGATGCTGGTGGTGAGTGAAGAGGGCTTCTGGAAACTGATGGCCACCTGCCCCACGGTGCGGCAGAATGTGCTCGCTACCGCCGCCCAGCGCGTGCACGCCTTCCAGGCAACTACTCTGCACAAGGAAAAGCTGATCTCGCTGGGGACGCTGGCGGCCGGGCTGATGCACGAGTTGAATAATCCCGGTTCCGCGGCGAAACGATCGGCGGCGCAATTGCGCGAGAACCTGACGCGCCTGCAGGACCTGAGCATGCGCTTCTGCCGCTCTCCGCTGACGCCGCAACAGGCGACCTGCCTGCTGGACATGCAGACCGAGGTGCTGGCACTGCACAAGCCAAAGCCGCTGAGCAGCATGGAAGAGGCGGACGCCGAGGAGGAGATGGGCGCGTGGCTGGAGAGCATCGGCGTCAACAACGCATGGAAGCTGGCGCCGACCCTGGTGGCTGCCGGATGGAGGCGCCACGATGTGGCATGCACACAGGAAGCCTTCCCGGGCGAGACGCTGCAGGTAGCGCTCAACTGGCTGGAGGCGCTGATTTCGGCGATGCAGCAACTGACCACGATTGAAGAAAGCCTGAGCCGCGTTACCGATCTGGTGATCGCGGTGAAGAAGTACGCCTACGAAGACAAGAGCGGCGAGCACCTGATCGATGTGCATGAGAGCATCGCGAGCACGCTGACGATTCTGGGGCACAAGTTCCGGCACAAGCAGCTGACGGTGGAGAAGAATTTCGCGGCGGACCTGCCGAAGATCAAAACGCGAGGAACCGGGCTCAGCCAGGTCTGGACTAATTTGCTCGACAACGCGACGGATGCGGCGCCGGAGGGGTCGAAGGTGCGGATCCGGACGTGGAGCGAGGACGGCAAAATCTGCGTGGGGATTGCGGACGAGGGCGCCGGCATCGCGCCGGAAATTCGGGAGCAGATCTTCCAGCCCTTCTACACAACCAAGCCGCCAGGCGTAGGGACGGGGCTGGGGCTGGACATCGCCAGGCGCATCGTAACCGCACAGTACAACGGCAGCATCGGTTTCACCTCGGAGCCGGGCAAGACCGAGTTTGTCGTCAAGTTGCCGGCGGTGTCTTGAAGAGTAGCCAATAGCCAATAGGAGATAGCCGGTAGCTGGTAGCCCGCAGCTGGTTAAGATATATTTTGCGAGTTGACAAAAGATATATCTCTAGATACATTATGTTAAGAAGGGAAGTTTTGTATGTACCAACCAACGTTTGAAAGAAAAGCAGGTAGTGAGCACGAGCACCCCTGTGGCCGACAGGAGCACGGTGGCTGCCATGGGCGGCATCGCAATGCGGGACCGCAGGAGTGGCTGGAAGAGGCGTTCGGCGGGGGGCGCGGCCGGGGTTTCGAAGGCCGGGGACGTCACGGCTGGGGCAGCCACTGGGGACCCCGCTGGGACCGCGGCTTCGGCGGCGGTGGACGGCTGTTCGATGCCGGCGACCTGAAGCTCGTGATCCTGAAGCTGCTCTCCGAGGAGCCGAGCTACGGCTACCAGCTGATGAAGAAGATGGAGGATCGGCTTGCCGGGGGCTACTCGCCGAGCGCGGGCGTGATCTATCCCACCCTGACGATGCTCGAAGAAGAGGGCCTTGCGTCGGTGTCGACTTCATCGGAAAACAAGAAGATTTACACCGTGACGACGGCGGGCCTCGCCTTTCTCGAGGAGAACAAGCAGCGGATCGAGGAGCTGTTTGTCCGGCTGGACGAGGCGCGTGGCGGCTTCGAGCGGGGACGCTCGCCGGAGATGATGAAAGCGTTCATGAACCTGCGCGGCGCGGTGATGGCCCGGATGTTTCGCGGGAACGTAACCGCGGAGCAGATCGGAAAGATCACCGAGGCGATCAACGCCGCGGCGAAGGCGATCGACGCGCTTTAATACGGCGGAACTCCGCCGGGCGTGGCGGCCTCAAACCAGCGCACGGTGGCGGTCGAGCATGTCTTCGGTGAAGATGTGGAGGCGGTTGCGGCCGGAGTCTTTCACCGAGTACATAGCGGCGTCGGCGTGGCGGAGAAGGTCCTCTGTCTCGAGGCTGCCGTCCGTGTAGATTGCTGCGCCGACGCTGACGGTGATGCTGAGAGTGCGCCCGCGGATATCGACGGGCTGAGCAGCGCTGCGGATGATCTGCTGACCGCAGCGCTCGACATCTTCCATGGAGCGGAAGTCGGACATGACGATGACGAATTCGTCGCCACCGATGCGAGCCACGGTATCGGACTCGCGCACGGAGGAGAGCAGACGCTGACCAACGGTAGCGAGCAGGATGTCGCCGTCCGCATGGCCGAGTGAGTCGTTGATGTGCTTGAAATTGTCGATGTCGAGGACGAACACCGCGACGCTCTGCTCGTCCCGATTGGCCCGCGCAATGGCCTGCCGGAGGCGCTCGTGGAGCAAGGTGCGGTTAGCCAGGCCGGTGAGATGGTCGTGGTGGGCGAGATAGTGGATGTGATCGGAGCGGCGGCGGTTCTCGGTGACGTCGCGGCTGGTGATGGCGATACCGTCGCCGAGCCGAACGACCTGGACGTTCAGCCAGGTGCCCTGGATCATGTCGTCGTCGATAAAGACCTCGCAGGTGTAGGGAATGCCGGTGCGGACGACCTCGCGGTATTTTTCGATGAGGCCGGAACGAATCATGAAGGGGCGCACCTCGGTGAGGATGCGGCCGTAGAGACTTTCGCGCGGGACGCCGAGGCGGCGTTCGGCGTTGGGATTGATGTAGCTGAAGCGAAAATCGACGATGGCGCCGGAGGCGTCAGGCACGCCATCGAAGATGTAGAAGTCGTCGAGGGTGTTTTCCGCAGAGGCCAGAAAGCGAGCGTGCTCGCTGCTCGCGCGGGCAGAGGCCTCGCGGAACGTTCGAAAACGGGGAAGCAGAAGAGCGGTGGCGAGGAAAGAGATGAGGCCCGCGCCGGCGAGGATCCACCCCCCGAGGGCTATGGCGACACGCCAGTATCCTGCCTGGAGGGGAATGGAGAGGAGAATCAGCGCGGAGCCGGCGAACACGACCAGGGAAGAAACCTCTAAGGAATGGCGGCGGCGTTGCACAGTCCGGAGCGGATGGAAATCCTGCGTGGCTGGGGGAACTTCGGCGGGCATATCAGCACTTAGCCCTGAATGCAGGGTGTTTTGTTAACGAAATTGTATCGTATCGAATTCAATAACGAGATAGTACGAATTGGTCATTAGCTCGCTTTCAGCATGTCGATGGGATCGACGTGGGTGGCGCGGCGGGCAGGCAGCCAGCTCGCGACCCATGCGATTCCCAGAAAAACCAGCGGGGCAAGTGCGAAGGTTCCGAGGTCGCGGGCGCTGGTCTGGTAGAGAACGCTGGACATGAGCCGCGTGAGCAGCAGGCCTGCGGCGAGGCCGACGGCGATGCCGCTAACGGCCAGCACAAGTCCCTGGCGGACCACGAGCCACAGGATATCGCGGTGCGCGGCGCCGAGGGCGAGACGGATAGCCATCTCCTGGCGGCGCTGGACGACGGTCCACGCGAGCATGGCGGCGAGTCCGATGGCGGCCAGGGCGAGTGCAGTGACCGCGAAGGCGGCGAGGAGAGCCATGGTGAACCGCGACTGCGCGCGGCCGGCCTCCATGAGGTCGCCGGCGGTCTGAATGCCAGTGACAGGCTGATCGGGATCGACGGCGGCGACCTGGGCGTGGACGGCGGCGGCCATGCTCATGGGCGGGACGGCCGTACGGACGAGGAGGTTCATGTCGCCCCAGGCCAGCTGGGGGAAGGGCACCCAGATCTGCGGCTGGGGATCTTCGGCGAGGCCCTGATTGTGCATGTCGGCAGCGACGCCGACGACCTGAGCGGGCTTCGTCGCGAGGCCGATGAGAATGGTTTTGCCGATGGGATTGTCGTTCGGCCAGAAGCGGCGAGCGAAGGCCCGATTAACGACAACGACCCTGGGTGCGTCCGCGTTATCGGCGTCGATGAACGCCCGTCCGGAAAGGATGGGCACCCGCAGGGTCGCGAACCATTGTGGGCTGACGGCTTCGATGTCGATGAAGGGACGCTGCATGAGAGGCACAGCGGGCTGGTCTTCGGGGAGCAGCGGGGTCACACGCCTGGTTTCGAGCGGCAGTGCGGCCGAGACGGCGGCGCTCTTCACGCCGGGCAGCGCAGAGACGCGGCGGAGGGTTTCGTCAAAGAACGCGGTCTGCTGTTGCGGTTTCGCATACTTCTCGGTGGGCAACGAGACTTCCATGGTGAGAACGTGATCCGGCAGAAAGCCGGGATCTGTGCGGAGCAGGCGGGCAAAGCTGCGCATCAGCAATCCTGCGCCGATCAGCAGCAGAAGCGAGAGAGCGACCTGACCGACGACGAGGAGGCTGCGCAGGCGGGCGTGGGAGCGGCTGCCGGAGAGGCCTCGGCCTTCATCGCGGAGGGTGACGTTCAGGTCGGTGCGCGCCAGCTGCAGAGCAGGGAAGAGGCCCGTGAGGATTCCGGTGAGGAAGGAGACGACGACGGCAAAGAGGAGCACGCGGGCATCGATGCTGACGGGAAGGCCCGCGGGCAGTTGCGTTGCGCCCCACGCGGTGAGGGCGCGATCGGCGGCATAGCCCACGGCGAGGCCCAGGCTGCCGGCAAATGCAGCGAGGAGCATGCTCTCGGCCAGGAGCTGTCGGATGACGGCCCAGCGGCTGGCTCCGAGAGCCGCACGGACGGCCAGCTCGCGGCGGCGGGCAAGGGCTCGCGAGAGCAGCAGGCTGGCGACGTTGGCACAGCCGATGAGCAGCAGAAGCAGGACGGCGGCGGAGAGGATCCAGAGTTTGGAGCGCAGGCCGGCAACCACAACGTTACGCAGGGGAGTCGCGGCCATCCCAGTGCCGGCGATGGCGTCATGAACGTCGGGGTGAAGGCGGATGTACTGCTCGCTGAGCACCGCCAGCTCGCTGTTGGCCTGGGCAAGCGTGATTCCCGGGCGGAGGCGCGCGACGTAGCCGAGATAGCCGACGCCCTGGCGCAGGCGTGCGGCGGAAAACAGGCTGAACTCAAAATAGCGCGGTGTGAACACGTCGGCCTTGCCGATGAAGGGGAAAGCGAGGTTGGCGGGAAGAACGCCAACGACCGTGGACGGGGTGCCGTCGAGATCGATGGTGGAACCGACGATGGCAGGATTGCCATTCAGGCGGGCGCGCCACAGGGCATTCGATAGAAGAACCACGGGACGCGACTCGGGGCGGCCGTCGGCGTCCGTGAAGGTGCGGCCCAGGGCAGGCGCAACGCCGAGTATCGAGAAGAAATTGGGTGTGACGCGGGCGACGGGCAGCTGTGCGGGCTCGCCCGTGCCAGTGAGGTCGAGGGTGTCGTTGGTCCAGGCGGCGACCGTCAGGGCCCGCGCGTGGTCGCGAAGGAACTCATAGCGGACAAGGGTGTTGTTGTTCCCGCCGCTGTCTCCGCGCGCGTCCCGGTTGGCGATGCTGACCAGCTGTTGCGGCTGTGCGTAGGGGAAGGGGCGCAGCAGCATGGCGCTGGTGACGGAAAAGATGGCGGTATTGGCTCCGATGGCGAGCGCCAGGGTGAAGATCGCGACCAGGGTGAAGCCAGGATTGCGGCGGAGCATGCGCAGGCCGAAGCGGAGGTCGCGGGCGAGCGTGGACATTGGGGACATTATATGGAGTCGCCAGCAGGGTGTCCGTTAACGCTGGCTGGCTTGCCCGGCGGCAACACGGCGGTTGAATTCCGCGGAGCCCTTGCGGGGGACACTGAGCGATTGCCAGTGATCCGACGCGAAGTGTTTGGCCAGCAGAACGATCTGGCCGACGTGGTGCGGGTAATGAGCCAGCTGGCGGTTGATGGCCTGCATGACCGAATGCTTTTCTCCACGGATGGTCACCGTGCGGGTCAGGTCGGCGTCCGTGAGCGGCTGGAGGGCAGAGAAGAGGCAGGTCCACCCGGCTTCCCACACGCCAAGCAGGGCGGCGCGCGTCGCCGGCGGCTCTTCGAATTCACTGTCGCGATTGCGGTCGGGCTTCTCGCCGTCCGTAGTGAGGAAGTCGGTCCAGCGCGAGCGCATGTTGCCCGCCATGTGTTTCACAATGATCGCGATGGAATTCGCCTCGCCATCGAGGCTGGCGAAGAGGTGTTCATCGGAGACCTGGTCCATTGCGCGCTCGCCGAGTTTCTTGTAGTAGGCGAAGACCGCGAGGGCGTCTTCGAGATAAGAAGTGGTGAATTGCAGCGCCATGGAGAAAGTGTAGTGCAGCGCGCAGAGGCTACGGGCGATTGCTCCCTGCGGCCGCGAGCGCGTCGTACTTTGACGGGTCGCCGTGTTTGAAGAGCGCGTACCAGGCATCGAGAACAGCGTCTTCGTAGAGGCCGAGGGTGCCGAATATCTGGTAGGCAAACTCGATCGGAGCGGTGCCCGACGCGGTGATGAGATGGCCGTCCGCGATGGCGGGAATGTTGCGGTAGAGGGAGTGCCCGCGGTAGCCGGTGGCTCTCAAATAGTCGGCCGAGTTGCTGGTGTGCAGGCGACTGTCGAAAAAGCCGGCACGCGCAAGGGCCACGGTGGCAGCGCAAATGGCGGCGACGGGGATGCCGGGGGCGAGGAAATCGTCGACTTTGCCGATGACGGCCGAGGAGGCTCCCTGTTCCCAACTGTCGCCGCCGGGAAGGATGAGCATGGCGCTGGCGGTGGGGTTGAGGTCGTCGAGTGCCAGATCGGGCTGAACGCGCACGCCGCCCATGGTGGTGATGTGGGCGGGGGTCATGGCGACCGTCGTCACATGGAAGCGCCCCGGCTCACGCTGGAAGCGGGGATTGTTGATGCCGGCGATGGCGAAGGCCGGTTCCCAGTCTGCCATGCCGTTGAAGAGAAAGAGATGGACCGCTCGCGCTTCCATGCGCACCTCAGGCCTGTCGTGCAGAAATTTGGTCATCCGGGTTCCGAGCGATTGTACTTCGACCGGGAAGGCCGTGGTGTGGGCGAAGCCTGGGTGTGTTTATTCCGAACGCAGAGCCTGCATCGGGTTGATGGCCGCGGCGCGACGGGCGGGCAGCAACGATGCGGCTACGGTCAGCATGAGGACGGCCACCGAGGCGAAGATCAGGACCAGGGGATCGAGGGTACTGACGCCGAAGACGAAGCTTTTGAGCATGCGCGAGGCGAACAGAGCGCCTGCCAGTCCGATGAGGCATCCAGCCGCCGCGAGTTTGAGAGCAGAGAACAGGATGAGGTTGACGATGCCCGAGCGCTGCGATCCGAGGGCCATGCGGATGGCCATCTCCTGGGCGCGCATGGCGACGGTGAAGGCAATGACGCTGTAGATGCCTAGGATCGCCAGCAGCAGAGCCGCCGCGGCAAAGGAGGAGATCAGCACGGTGTTGAAACGGCGCGGGGCCTCGGAGTCGCTGATGGCGTGCTCCATGGTTTGTAACTGTGTGAGTGGCAATTGCGGATCGAGGGAGGCGACGGCGGCGCGCAGCTGATTTTCAACCAGCTCAGGAGGCAGCGAGGTGCGTACGACGATATAGCCGCCGTTGCCGTTGAGGTCCGTAGCCGGGTTGCCGAGCGAGCCATAGAAGGTCTCCGACTGGTCGATGGTGGTGTAGTACTGCTGGCGCGGATCGGCGTCGGGAGAGCCTTCTTTCATGCTGGAGACTTCGCCGACGACGGTGCCCCACGGGGTCTGCATCCCCGTGGTGCCGACGCGCAGCCGCTTGCCGATGGGATTTTGGCCGGGCCAGGATTGCCGGGCGAGCGCCTCATTGACCACGACGGCCAGCTGGGCTTTGGGATCGTCGTCGGAGTGGTTGAGCAGACGCCCGCGGAGCAGGCGAATGCCCATGGCGCGGAAGAGATCGCCCTGGATCTGCAGGGGCGTGGCGAGGTCGATGGCGCCGGGTTTGGAAGGAGCATAGCCTTCGGCGACGAATGCGGAGTTGCCCTGCGTTCCGTTGGCGGGCAGGAAAGAAGTGAGGCCGGCGCTGGTGACGCCGGGGATGGCCTGCGCGCGGCGCAGCAGTTCCTGATTGAACTGATCGACCGCAGCCTGGGTGCTGTACTGCTTGCGGGGCAGGCTATAAGCGGCGACGACGGAGTGGTCGGGACTGTAGCCCAGGTCGGCTTCGCGCATCTTCTCAAAGCTGCGCAGGAGCAGGCCGGAGGCGGCGAGCAGAACCAGGGCGACGGCAATTTCCGCGATGACCAGGCCGGAGCGGAGGCGGGCATGTCCGGCGCCGGAAGTGCCGGTGCGTCCGCCTTCTTTCAGAGTTTCATTGACGCTGGTACGGATGGCGGCGAAGGCGGGCGCCACACCGCACAGCACACCGGTGAGAATGGCGAGCGCGAAGGCGAAGGCCGCAACCTTCCAGTCGATGCCGATGCTGGAGATGAGGGGGAGGGTTTCGGGCAGGAGGCTGGTGCCGAGTTTGAGCGCGATGGCGGCGAGGAGGAGTCCGAGGAGGCCGCCGCTCACGCTGAGGACGAGGCTTTCCAAAAGCGCCTGGCGGAGCAGCGTGCGCGCGCTGGAACCCAGGGCGAGGCGGACGGCGATTTCGCGGCGTCGGCGGATGGCACGCACCAGAAGGAGTCCGGCGAGGTTGGCGCAGGCGATGAGCAGGACGACCGCAACGGCGAGGAAGAGGGTGCGAATGAGGGGACGAGCCTGGGCGATGGTGTCTTCATGGAGACTGTGGACGATGGGGCTGATGCGCAGACCGGCCATGAATGCGGGGTAGTTGCGCATGGTCTGCTGCGCGACGCGATTGGCGTCTTCACGCGCCTGTTCCGGGGTCACGCCGGGCTTCAGGCGGCCGACCATCTGATAACTCCAGTTGGCCTGACCGCCGCCGCTGAGTTCTTCCGGGCGCAGGCTCATGGGGATCCACAGCTCGCTGCGGTTGAGATGGCCGGGGACGAGCGGGAATTCGAAGTTGCGCGGCATGACGCCGATGACGAGGTACGGCTTGCGGTCGAGGAGAATTTTTTTGCCGAGGATGCCGGAATCGGCGTGGAAGCGGCTCTGCCAGGTGGCGTAACTGAGGACAGCGACCTGCTGATGCTGTACGTCTTCTTCGGCGGTGTAGACGCGGCCGAGGAGAGGCTCTACGCCGAGAGCCGCGAAGACGCCAGGCGTCATGCGGGCGGCGTTGACCTGAGCCGGTTCGCCGAGGCCGGAGAGTTCGTAGGAGGGCTGCGTGTAGCCGCCGAGCGCGGTGAAGCTGTGCGTGTCGCGGCTGTAGTTGACGATGTCCGGGCCGGTGACGCCGGCTTCGTTCTGACCGTTGATTTCGGCGCCCTGGATGGTGTCGGAGAGCACGACGAGCTGTTGCGGATGCGGGAAGGGAAGCGGGCGCAAAAGCACGCCTTCGACGATGGAGAAGATCGCCGTGGTAGCGCCGATGCCGAGCGCGAGCATGAGGACGGCCGTCAGAGAGAAGCCGGGGGATTTGGAAAGATGACGGATGGCAATCTTCAGATCGCGCACGAAGGATCTCCTGGGGATGGTCCGTGGACCGTCTGGAATCTCGACTGAAAGACGCACGTACAGGTCCAGATACGGGAAAGAGGAAACGCTGGTTCCCCGGCTCGATGAGCGCGTAAGGCGCCCGGACAGGTGTCCGAAAAAGTGAGACGTGTCCGGATTGGGACACTGGCAGCCGGCTCAGAGTTTGAGCTGCAGCAGATCCCGGAGACTTGCCGCAGAGGTCCTCGAAAGCGTCGACGGGGCCATAGTTTTCTTCACGAGGCGGCCGGCGGCAGCAGACGCCTTTTTCGAGCAGGCCGTGGTCATCGCGCCCGAGGACGCCGCAGAACCAGGCGATGGCCTCGTCGTAGTCGCGCATAACGAGGGCGACATAACCGCTCTGGCGGGGCGAAGGACGAGAAGAGCTTTCCACAGCAACAGTTTGCCTGTTGGCAGGCAGAATTTCGCCGATGAGTTGGACAGGCCCGGTGGGAGAGGCGGCACGGGGCTGCGCGCGGTTCACGGCGCCGGCACGCAGGCAGGGGAGGCTGGTCAGGCAGGCATGTTTGCAATCATCGGCATTCTGGTGGTGTTTGGCGCGGTCGCGGCGGGCTATCTGATGGAGCATGGGCATCTGGCGGTGCTGGTGCAGCCGGCCGAGCTGCTGATCATCGGCGGAGCGGGCGCGGGAACGCTGCTGATCGCGAACCCGGTGCGGATTCTGAAGAAGATTGCCAGCGGGGCAATGGGGATTTTCGGGTCGTCGAAGTTCGGCAAGGCCCGTTATCTGTCGACGTTGCGCATGATGTACGAGCTGCTGCAGAAGGCGCGGCGGGGCGGGATGCTGACGATTGAGAGCGATGTGGAGAAGCCGGAGGAGAGCCCGGTCTTTCAGGCCTATCCGGAATTTGTGAAGAACCACCATCTGCGGGAGTTCGTGTGCGACACGATGCGCATGGTGATCACCGGGGGAGTGGACGCCTTCGATATGGATCAGATGATGGACCTCGATATGGAGGTGCAGCATCACAGCGAAGAGGAGCCGGTGACGGCGCTCGCGACCATGGCCGACTCGCTGCCGGGCCTGGGGATTGTGGCAGCGGTGCTGGGCGTGGTGATCACGATGGGTGCGCTGGGCGGGCCCGCGGAGGAAATCGGGAACAAGGTAGCGGCGGCGCTGGTGGGGACGTTCCTCGGGATTCTGCTGTGCTACGGGCTGGTGGGGCCGGTGGCCCAGAACATGGCGAAGGCGACAGCGGAGGAGCATGCATTTCTGTATGTGCTGCGGGTGCTGATGCTGGCGTTTATCCGCGGGCAGCCGCCGGTTGTGGCCATCGAGATGGGGCGCAGGGCGATTCCGGTGCACGTGCGGCCTTCGTTTATGGAGGTGGAAGAGGCGTGCCGCAATCAGCCGGCGGCGGCGAAGGAAGCAGCGGCGTAAGGGAGAGAGATGGCAGCGAGCAAGCCGGTGATCGTCATCAGGAAGAGAGGCGGACACGGCGGCCACCATGGCGGCGCGTGGAAGGTGGCCTATGCCGATTTCGTAACCGCGATGATGTCGCTGTTCATCGTGCTGTGGCTGATGAACACCAGCGAAAAGGTGCGCCAGGCGGTGGCGGGATACTTCAACGATCCCCGCGGCAAGTCGACGCAGACGGGGACCGATCAGTCGGGGTCGGGAGAGAATCTGGCCCTGACAGAGAAGAACATTCCGGAGCTGAAGAAGAAGATCGAGGAAGCGATCCGGCAGATGAACGACCTGAAGGCTCTGCAGAACCAGATTCAGATCACCATTACGCCCGAGGGACTGCGGATCGAATTGCTGGAGACGAAGGACGGGACATTCTTCGATTCCGGCAGCGCGACGCTGAACAGCCATGGCCGCGAACTGCTGGAGATGCTGGCCGGGCAGCTGGGAGATCTTCCGAATCGGATCTCGATCGAAGGACACACGGATGCAGCCCCGTACGCGTCGAAGGACGGATACGGGAACTGGGACCTGTCGACGGACCGGGCGAATGCGGCGCGGCGGGTGATGCAGGCCTCGGGTCTGCGGTCGAATCAGGTATCCCAGGTGCGCGGCTACGCGGATCAGAAGCTGCGGGTGCCGACGGATCCGCTCGATCCGTCGAACCGGAGAATTTCGATGATCGTGCAGTATATGACGGTGGATCAGCCGCCGGTTTCATCGAATGGGAAAGTTCCGCCGGGTGAGGGCGCAAAAGCGACGAACGACGGACCTGCTGTGGCCCCGGCAACGCCCGCGAACAAGTCCGACAAGCCTGAAGCGGCGAAGAGCGGCGCGCCAGCAAGCGAGACAAAGCCACAGTCGGGTGAGCCTTCCGCCTTGCCGGTGCAACAAGACGGCGGCAAAACGGCTCCGGCTGCGAAACCCTCGGCTGCAAAACCGGCCGCCGGGATGGTCGTGTCACGACTGTGGCACAAAGTACGCGGGAAGTGATAACGGGACGGCACATCCCGGATGCGAGGGGGTGTTGCCCCGGCGAAGGAAGCGGCGCGGGAGACGATCTTGTGTCAGGATTAAATTGTCAGTCCTGTTTGCGTCAGCCGCGATGGCGTTGCGACCCTGGGTTGAGGCGCGGGAGCAGGTTTTACGGAGAGGAGAGGCTTGGACGAAGCAGTGCGGAGCCACGACGAGAGCAGCGATATCGATCTGCTGCACGATATCGGCAGCCGGATGGCGGCCGCCGATCCTTTCCATGAGGTCCTGCAGCGCGTCATCGATATGGTGACGGCGGCGGTGCGCTGCGACTCGTGTTTCATCTACGTGCTGGAAAAAGACAAGCTGGTGCTGCGGGCCTCGAAGAATCCGCACGAGGATGTGGTGGATCGCATTCATCTCGGCATGGGGCAGGGGGTCACCGGGTGGGTGGCGGAGCACAAGCAGACCGTGGCGCTGCCCGCGAAGGCGTGGGTCGATCCCCGATTTGCGCGCTTCCCGGCGCTGCCTGAGGATCGCTTCGAGGCGTTCCTCGCCGTGCCGATCCTGTGCCGCGGCAAACTGGTGGGCGCATTCAACGTGCAGCACCGCGAGCCGCATCATCACTCGAAGCGCGAGATCAAGCTGATTACGATGATCGGCTACCTGGTGGGCGCCGAACTGGAGCTGGCGCGCATGGAATATGAGAAAACGCAGCTGGCCGATCAGCTGGAGACGCGCAAAGTGATGGAGCGTGCCAAGGGCCTGCTGCAGCGCGAACTGGGCATCGACGAAGAGGCCGCCTACCTGATGCTGCAAAAGCAGAGCCGGCAGAAGCGCAAGCCGCTGCGCGAGATCGCCGAGGCCATCATTCTGATGGACGATCTGAGGAAGGGCAAGAAGTAGCTGGAGGTAGAAGGTAGAAGGTGGAAGGTGGAAAGTAGAAGGTAGAAGGTAGAAGGTAGAAGCGCACATTGCTCATCACTTGCCAGTGCGTCCCTGATAACTTCTTTCATCCAGCTTCCAGCTTCTCCCTTCTCCCTTCCAGCTTCTCCCTTCTTCCTGCTCCCCTCTGCTCCCCATTGTCCGATTCTGAACAGTCCAACACGGTTGCGGACAGGCCGGTTCCGCCTTCGCTGCGGTAAGCAGTGTATTTTCAGCCCCGGTCCGTGAATCGAGTTGGCAGGGTAACTGCCGTCAGACTCACAGGACCCGTGTGCTCCCCTCCCCGGGCGCCGGAGAGAAACCTGCATGCTCACAGACCTTCGTTTCGCCCTGCGGCAGATGCTCAAGTCGCCCGCATTTACCCTGACCGCCGTCGTGACCCTTGCTCTTGGCATTGGCGCGAACACCGCGATCTTCAGTGTTGTGAATGCGGTGCTGCGGCATCCGGCGGGCGTCGATCATCCGGAACGAATTGCCGTGATGCATGTCCGGTATACGCAGTTCACCCTCGACGTTCCCGTGGTGTCGGTGCCGACATTCGCGAAGGCCGCTGCGATGCAGGACGAGGTGGAGGCAGCGGCTGTCGAGCAGAGCACCAGCTTCAACATCGAACGCGATGGGCAGGCGGAGAACATTCCCGCTGCGAGTGTTTCTTCGCGTTGGTTCGACGTCTATGGCGCGCGTCCGATTTTGGGTCGGACGTTCACGGCACAGGAGGACGAGCCGAACGCGGCGCCAGTGGTGGTGCTGAGCTATGGGATGTGGCAGCGCGTTTTCGGCGGCCGCGAGGATGTGACCGGGCAAACGCTGCTGCTCGACCAGAAACCATATCGCGTGCTGGGCGTGATGCGCAGCGACTTTGCCTGGCCGCGCAAGGCCGAGGTCTGGGTGCCGATTGCTTTGACGCCGGATGCGTTTCAGCCGACCAATTTTTTCAACGAGAGCTACAACGCCTTGGCGCGCCTGCGTGGAGGCGTTGCTGTGCAGAGATTCAGCGCGTCGCTGGCGTCGGCAATGTGGGCGATCCTGCAAAGCAGCGAGCGCGGCACGTCATTCGCGAAGAGTTCAGGTTGGTCCGTTTATGCAACACCGCTGACGGAGTTTGCTGCGGGCCCGCTGCGTACGCCGCTGTTTGTATTGTGCGGCGTCGTGGCGCTGGTGCTGCTGATTGCCGCAGCGAATGTGGCCGGATTGCTGCTGGCGCGAGCTTCGGCGCGCAGCCGGGAGTTCGCGATCCGCACGGCGTTGGGGGCCAGCGCCAGCCGCATGGTGCGCCAGATGCTCGTGGAGACGCTGCTTCTGGCTGGCGTGGCGGCTGTAGTTGGCATGATTGCCGGGCCGATGATCGGAACCCTGCTGCTGCATCTGGTGCCGCACGATCTGGCGCGAGGATTTGTGGTGCACACGGATCCTGCCGTTCTCGGATTCACCGCCGGAGTAGCGGTTTTTGCTGCGGGGATCGCGGGTCTTGGTCCGGCGTTCAGCCTGTTGCGCTCGCGCGCTCGCCTGGCGCTGCATGAGGGCGGACGCGGAGGCACGGCTTCCGCAGAGAAGCAGCGGATGCGCAGCGCCTTTGTGATTGCCGAAGTGGCCGGAGCGTTCTTTCTGCTGGCAGGCACGGCCCTGTTTCTGACGAGCCTCGAAAAACTGCAGAAGGTGGATCCAGGATTCAATCCGCATGGCGTGATGGCTGCGATGGTGCCCTACGCCGGGCAGGATCTGGCGAAGAACCAGGCGCGGCAGGCGACTTTCGTGGGCGGCGTGCTGAACAATCTGGCGGCCCAGCCGGGAGTTCTGGCAGCTGCGGCGGTTGCGCCGCTGCCCTTCGATCCGAACAACGGCTCCTCGTGCTCTTTTTCGATTGTCGGGCGCCCTGAAGCGCCGAACGATCCCGGGCCGCACAGCCAGCTTTCGCTCGCCACGCCGGACTATCTGAAAGTAATGCAGATTCCGCTGGTGGCCGGGCGATGGATCGAACCGGGCGACGTCGCGAGCAGCCAGCCAGTGGTGGTGATCGATCAGAGGCTGGCGAGGAAGTACTGGCCGGGGCAGAACCCGGTGGGCCAGCATATTTCGTTTATGTGCGGCGGGCACAAGGATCCGGCGACGGTGGTGGGAGTGGTGGCGACGGTTCGGCTCAGCTCACTCGAGCAGGACACCAGCGACGGCATGCGCTATTTCGCCTTCGCGCAGGGCACCGGCGGGATCGCGGATTTTGTGGTGCGTGCCCAGGGTGATCCGAACACGATGGCTCCGGTGCTGAAGCGGGCCGTGGCGGCGGCTGATTCGTCGCAGGCTGTCTCGACGCTGGTTCCGGTGGAGACGCTGGTCTCGGACTCGCTGGCCGGGCGGCGGCTGATCGTGCGGATGTTGGCGGTGTTTGGCGGGCTCGCTCTGCTGCTGGCCATCGTTGGAATCTACGGGCTGATCAGCTATGTGACCGCGCAGCGCACCGGCGAGGTGGGCGTGCGCATGGCGCTGGGGGCGCAGCGCATCGACGTGGTGCGATTGATCCTCGGACAGGCGCTGGTGCTGGTCGTCATTGGCCTCGGGATCGGGGCTGTGTTCTCGGCTGCGGCGTCGGCGATCTTGCGGAAGATGTTCACGGATTTTGGCGGCGGGATCTTCTCCTCGCTGAGCCTGGCGGCGGTTGCGTTGCTGCTGGTGGGATTGCTGGCGGGGCTGATTCCCGCGCTGCGAGCGGCGAGCCTGGATCCGGTGAAGGCGCTGCGCAGCGAGTGAAGTAGGGAGAAGGCTGTAGGGAGTACGAGTAGGGAAGAGGCGAGGACGACATGTTCGGTGATCTGAAATATGCGTGGCGGCAGCTGAGGAAGTCCCCTGGCTTTGCCATTACGGCGGTCGTGACACTGGCGCTGGGGATTGGCGCGACGACGGCCATCTTCACCATGTTCGACCAGGTAATGCTGCGCCTGCTGCCGGTGAATCGCCCACAGGAGCTGGTGCGCCTGAGCTGGCATGGAACCTTCAGCGGCTCCATCAGCGCCTTCGGCGGCGATGTCGGAGACTACTACTCTTACCCGATGTACAAGGACCTGCGCGACAAAAATCAGGTCTTCAGCGGCATGCTGGCGGCGGTGCGCGCGGGCGTCGGTGTCTCCTGGCACAACCAAGCGGAACAAGAACGCGCCGAGATCGTCACCGGAAACTACTTCGACCTGCTGGGGCTCAGGCCGGCAGTGGGTCGCCTCTTCAACATGGGCGACGAGACGGCGAAAGATGCGAACGCCGTTGTGGTGCTGTCCTATGACTACTGGCGGACGCATTTTGCCGCCTCGCGCGATGTGATCGGACAGACTCTCGCGATCAACGGCCATCCATTCACGATTGTGGGTGTGGCGCCGGAGGGTTTTCATACGGCGATTGGCGGTTACCGGCCCGCACTCTTCGTGCCGGTCACGATGGAAGCAATCGCGTCGCCGTGGCGGGCGAAGCTGCACAATCTCGACAACCACCAAAGCCTGTGGCTCACGTTGATCGCTCGGCGCAAGCCCGGCGTGACGATCCAGCAGGCGCAGGCCAGCCTGACGCCGCTCTGGCATTCGCTGCGCGCGCAGGATCTGACGCTGTATCCGCACGCGTCGCAGAGATTCAAAGAGGGCTTTGTCGATAAGTCGACGCTGAAGGTGCTGGACGACTCCCGCGGCTTTACTCCGCAGCGGCTCGATCTGGGAACGCCGCTGATCATCCTGCTGAGCATGGCCGGTCTGCTGATCGCCATGTGCACGCTCAACGTAGCCACGCTGCTGCTGCTGCGCTCCACGGCGCGCATTCGCGAGATGTCGATGCGGTACGCTCTGGGCGCGAAGAGCAGCCGCATCGTGCGGCAGTTGCTGATCGAGGGCGGCCTGCTGGGCGTCGCAGGAGCGGCTGGCGGGCTGGCGCTCTCGCCCGTCCTGGCGATCCTGCTGGTGCGGCTGATGACCAGCTCCGATCCCGGAACAGAGCCGTATTCGGCGAGCCTTGACCCGCGGGTGCTGTTGTTTGGCCTGGGGCTGGCGTTGATCGTGAGCCTGCTGTTCTCCATCGCTCCCGCGCTGCACTTCCTGCGGCCGGATCTGGCCGGCGCACTCCGCCAGAGCACCGGCACGGCCTCGCGCAGCTCGCAGCGTTTCCGCAAGGCCGCTGTTGGCGTGCAGATCGCGCTGAGCGTGCTGCTGCTGGGCGGTGCAGGATTGTTTGTCCGGACCCTGCAGAACCTGCGCGATCAGCCGGTCGGATTCGACACAAAGCAACTGGTGACTCTTTCTGTCGACCCGCAGGAGTCGGGGTATGGAGAAGACAAGACGCCGGCGATACTGCGCTCGGTGCTGGCTCAGATAGAGCGTGTTCCCGGAGTCGTGAGTGCGGCCGGAACCACCGATCCCGAACTCGAGGGCGACTCCAGCTTCGACGGCTTTGTGAGCCAGGGGCACAAAGCCGTGGAGGGCGAGAGCACCGACTTCGAGACGGGCCGGGTGACGCCTGGCTATTTCGCAACGATGCGCCTGCCACTGCTGGTGGGCCGCGAGTTCAACGACGCGGACAAAACGGGCGGTCCGAAAGTGGCGATTGTGAATCAGTCGTTCGCGAAGAAGTTCTTCGGTTCGCCCTCGAATGCGCTGGGGCGGCTGATCGGAGACGGGGACAAGCCGGACAGCACGATTGTTGGAGTGGTGGGCGACATCCGGCACGAGAATTTGCGCAAAGACATCGGGCCGGGTGTGTATATGCCGTACTTCCAGATGGAGCACCCGGTGGGGCTGCAGATCTATGTGCGAACGGCGCACGCACCCGAACAGGTAGAGCCGGCGATTCGGCAGGCCGTGTATGCCGTCGATCCAACGCTGGTTGCCGAAGATATGCGCACAATGGAACAGCAGGTGGACATCAGCGCGTCGAACGAGCGCGCGCTGGCAATACTGGCAGCGGCCTTTGCCGTGCTGGCGGCGATTCTGGCGGCGGTCGGACTCTATGGGGTGTTGGCCTACTCCACGCAGAACCGGACGCGGGAGATCGGCGTGCGTCTTGCTCTGGGCGCGCCACGGCGAACCCTGGTGACGCTGGTGGTGCGGGAGATGGCGTGGATCGCGGCTGGGGCCATCGTGGTTGCGTTGCCGGCGACGGTCGGACTGGCGCGGCTCTTCAGGAGCCAGCTTTACAACGTGAGTACGTGGGATCCGGTGACGCTGGTGGCGGCGGTCGTGCTGACGGTGGTGATGGTGGCGCTGGCATCGGCGCTGCCGGCGCAGCGGGCGACGGCGGTGGATCCGATGGAGGCCCTGCGGAGCGAATGAGGCAGGGAGCAGGCAATAGGAAGAAGGGAGAAGGAAGAAGCACGGCGGGAACCGGAATGCCGGCAAAATCGTAAGGAGAATACATGATCGAAGACCTTCGCTTTGCCTTGCGGCAGTTGCATCGCAGTCCTGGATTTGCAGTGGCGGTCGTGGTCACGCTCGCCCTCGCCATCGGAGTGAACACGGCGGTCTTCAGCCTGCTGGACGGGTTCCTGTTGCGCCGCCTGCCCTATCCGCAACCCGACAGGATTGCGGCGCTGATCACACACCGCGAGGCGAAGAGTAATCCCGCGCAGTTTGACGACGACGACTCGGCCGATCTGAACACCTGGAAGGCCGTCCACGACGGTGTCCCCGCCGTGGTGGCCGCAGCCGGAGGCCAGCCCTTTGGCAACACGGAGGGCGTGAATCTGGAAGCCGGCGCGGCGCAGGGCGGAGCCGTGCGCTATGTACACAACGCGACGGTCTCGGCGCATTATTTCGAAGTGCTGGGGATCGAGCCGGTGCTGGGGCGCGGCTTTACCGAAGACGAGGATCGGCCGGGCGCAGGGAAAGCGGCAGTGCTGAGCTACAACCTGTGGCGGACCACATTCCACGAAGACCGATCGATCCTCGGCAAATCCATTCTGCTGCGCGGCGCGCCGTACACCATTGTCGGGGTTTTGCCGCAGGGTACGCAGATGCCGAATCCGGCGGATGTCTGGACACCGCTGATGCCATCGGATCCCAACGGCGTGTGCGCCGGGAACAACTGCCTGATCCTGATGCGGCTGAAGCCGGGCGCGAACTGGGAGGAGGTGCGCGGGCAGTTGGCGCATCTGCCGCCGGCCGATAACAGCAATCTCGCCAAGCAGCGCGTCTGGTATTACCCGAGCCCGCTGCATTTCTACGCAGGCAACTCGATGCGTCAACAGACCCAGGCGCTGATGGCGGCGGTTGGGTTCATTCTTCTGATTGCGTGTGCGAACCTGGCGGGGCTGATGCTGGCGCGGATTCACCGGCGCACTCCGGAGATGGCAACGCGGCTGGCGCTGGGGGCCACGAGGGCGAGAATCCTGCGGCAACTGTGGATTGAAAACCTGGTGCTGGCCCTCTCGGGCGGCGCGGTTGGTCTCGGTTTGGCGCTGGCGCTCTTCCCGTTGATGAAGCAATTGCTGCCGGACGAGATGATCCCCATTGGCGGCTTCACGCTGGATGGCCGGGTGCTGGGGTTCACGGCGGTGGCGACGCTGCTGACGAGCCTGCTGTTCGGCGCCCTGCCGGCCCTCGAGACGCGGCGTGTCGACCTGCGCAGCTCGATTGCCGCGGGGACGCGCTCGGTGGCGGGTGGTTCGAGTCTGATTCGTAAAGGCCTGATCGGCGCGGAGGTCGCACTGACCGTGGTGCTGCTGGCGGGAGCGGGGCTGTTGATTCGCACGCTGGCCCATCTGGAGTCTCTCCCGCCTGGTTTCGATCCGCATAACGTGATTGCGGCCAAAATGTCTCTGGATGACGCTCGCTATCACGATCCTGCAGCCTTCGATCAACTGCTCTCGAAGAGCGTCGCCGCGATGAAACAGATTCCCGGTGTGGAGAGCGCGGCGGTGGCGTTGAGCGCGCCGTATGAGACGTTCATCAACGATTATGTCGAGGTGGTCGATGGGAAATTAGCGGGAAAGGGCGATGCCAGCAGCTTCAGCTACATCACGCCGGACTATTTTGCCGCGCTGAAGATTCCACTGCTGTCCGGGCGGACGTTTAACGATGGTGATACAGCAGGATCGCAGCCTGTGGCCATCGTGAATACGGCCTTCGGCAAGCATTTCTTTGGCGATCCCAATCCGCTGGGGCGGCACCTGAAGGGCGGCATCACCATCGTGGGCGTGGTGCCCGACGCGATCGACCAGTCGAATGTGCGGCGCGACGAGCCAATCGGGGATGAGCCGATCTACTACGTCCCGTATACGCAGACTTCGCCGCGGCTGCTGACGATCGTGCATATGTGGGCGCAGCCTTCGTGGATTGTGCGCACCCGCGGGCCGGTCGGCGACCTGGAAGGCAAGATGCAGCAGGCGCTGGCCGCTGTGGCTCCGGGGCTGCCGTTTTCCGGCTTCTACTCCATGCAGGATTTGCTGAACAAACAGTTACAAATGCAACGCATCGAAGTGATGCTGCTGGGAGCGCTGGCTGGGCTGGCGCTGCTGCTCTCAGCGGTGGGCATCTATGCTCTGGTTTCGAACCTGGTCGTGCAGCGGACGCGCGAGATCGGCATCCGCATTGCGCTGGGGTCGACGCTCGCGCAGGCGATGCGGCATATGGCGTCCTCAGGCGTCGCAGCGGCGGCGGGCGGCGTGGTTGCAGGCCTGGTGTGTTCGTTCTTCGTGCTGCGCGTGATGAAGAGCGCCATCTACGGCGTGAAAACCTGGGATCCGCTGACCCTGGTGACGGTGCCGCTGGTGCTGATCGCGATTGCCGCGGTGGCGAGCCTGCTGCCGGCGTTGCGGATTGCGCGCATCGATCCGGCGGAAACGCTGCGAGCGGAATGAGGTAGCCGGTAGCCTGTAGCCGGTAGCTGCCTCTAATCTGGAGACATGAAGATCGTTGCGCTGGAGAAGTTTGGCGGTCCCGAAGTGCTGCGCATCGCGGAGGCGGAGAAGCCGCGCCCAGCCACGGGAGAAGTGCTGATTCAGGTCGCCGCTGCCGGCCTCAATCGCGCGGATATTCATCAGCGGCAGGGGAACTATCCGCCTCCGCCGGGTGCGTCGGAGATCCTCGGGCTCGAAGTGGCAGGCACGATTGCGGAACGCGGCCCGGACGCCGATCCTCGCTGGAGTGTCGGCGAGGCGGTCTGTGCGCTGGTGCCGGGCGGCGGCTATGCCGAGTATTGCGTGGCGAATAGCGGCTGCTGTTTGCCGATTCCGACGGCACTGGCGAAGGACCCATCGACAGCGATGGCGAATGCAGCGTCCCTGCCCGAGGCGGCGATGACGGTCTGGGCCAATCTCTTTGATCCGCGAAGGCTCTTCGACGGCGAGCATTTCCTGATGCAGGGCGGCACCAGCGGCATCGGCGCCATGGCCAGCCAGGCGGCGCGGGCGTTTGGAGCGCATGTGGCTTCGACGGCGGGCTCGGAGGAGAAATGCCAATTCCTGCGCGAACTGGGCTGCGAGCGCGCATTCAATTATCGCGAGGAGGACTGGGTGGCGGGCGCGCGGGAGTGGGCCGGAGAGCCTCCCGACACTGGGGTTGACGTGATCCTGGACATAATCGGCGGCGACTATTTCCCGAAGCACCTCGACTTGCTCCGGCGCGACGGCCGGCTGGTCCACATCGCTTTTGCCAGGGGTGCGGAGGTGGCGCTCGATCTGCGCAAGCTGATGGGGAAGCGGCTCGTCGTCACCGGTTCCACGCTGCGGTCGCGTCCGGTGGCGGAGAAGACGCGGCTGCGCGACGGCGTGGAGCAGCACCTCTGGCCCCTGCTCGCGTCCGGCCAGATCAAACCCATCGTCGATCGCGTCTATCCGATGGAGGAGGCCGCCGAGGCGCACCGCAGAATGGAGTCCAGCCAGCACATCGGCAAGATTGTGCTGCAAGTCGGCGCGGCCCTGTCGGAGTGAGAAGATAAGGCAGTATGCGTCTGACGATTCGGGGTCTGCGCCGGTGGATCGTGGGGGCGGCGGCCCTGCTGCTGGCGGTGGTGGCGGGCTTCGTCATCTACGGGCGCAATCGCTTCCGGCACATTGAAAAGGATCTGCCGGGGCGTCTGGGCATCAACATCCAGCAGACCGCCAACACCATCACGTTTTCCCAATCGACCCAGGGGCACACGCTGTTCACGCTGAAGGCGGCGAAACAGGTGCAGCTCCGGTCCGGGCACGTGCTTCTGCACGACGTGGACATCACGCTCTACGGACCGCCGGGATCGGGGCGCAGGGACCGCATCGCCGGCGACGATTTCGACTACGACCAGACGCATGGTGTGATCGTCAGCCAGGGCGAAGTCGACATCGAACTGCAGGGGATCGGCAAGGCCGCTCCCGCCCCCGGTGACGGCACTGAGCCAGTCACGAATGCCATCCGTGTGAAGACCCGCGGCCTCACGTTTCTGCAGAAGACCGGCGAGGCGTCGACGCCGCAGAAGGTGGAGTTTGAATTCCCGCGGGCGGCAGGGACCGCGGTAGGCGCCGATTACAACTCGAAGACCGGGGTGGTGGTGCTCGACAGCCAGGTACACATCACGACCAGCAACAACGGCAAAGCGGTGGTGCTGGACGCGGGGCACGCGACGCTGATGCGCGCCTCCAATCAGGCGCTGCTGGTGAGCCCGGTCATCAACTACGAGACAGAGGAAGGCAACTCGGATCAGGCGACGGTGGATTTCCGCAAAGACGGCACTGCGGAGAAGATCGATGCGATGGGCCACGTACGGATGAAGACCGACCAGGGCACGACGGTCAACGCGGCGACCGCGCACATTTTCCTGGATACGAAGAGCCAGCCGACGCGGACCGACCTCGGGGGCGGCGTGCAGTTCGCGTCGACGCGGGAGAACGAAACCATGCACGGATCGTCGGGAAGCGGGACGCTGCTGTTTGCAGGGGCGAATGCCGGAACGCACTCGCAGCCGACCCTGCGGCATGGAGGGTTTCGCGACAACGTGAGCTTCGAGGAAAATGTCAGCGGCCTCGCGAAGGATCCGCGGGGGCATGCCGAGAAACGGCTGCTGGCGCAAAAGTTGGATGTGGAGTTCGCTCCTGTGAAAGGCGGGCGTGGAGTCGAAGCACGGAAGGCCATTGCGGAAGGCAGGCCGGTGGTGACAACACGGCAGGTGCCGTCGAAGGGTCCGGAACAGACCACACGGATCGACGGCGATCGACTGGTGGCGACGCTGGGTGCGGGGAACGCACTGCGGCAGCTGGATGGAACAGGCAACACCGAGATCGTGCAGTCTTCCACGGATGGCGCGCGCAACACGGCGAAGGGCGATCTGCTTCATGCGACCTTTGTTCAGCAATTGGCTCCAGGCTCGGCTCGGACCCCGAGAAGCGCTGTGAAGGAAAGCGCCGGCAAAAGCGGAACTCCTCACATGGAAACCACGCTGGAGACGGCGACGGAGGACGGGAATGTGGTGCTGACCGAGTTGCCCGCAAACCACCCCGTCACCACAACGGCGAGCGTGTCCGGCACCGCGGCGAAGAAGCCCGGAGCGACGGCACAACCCACCACGCTGACAGGATGGGCGCAGCACGCGGAGTATCACGCAGCCGATAATCTGCTGCGCCTGACCGGCAGCCCGCGCATCAGCGATGGTGCGGCGATGCAGTTGGCCGCCGATCAGATCGACTATCACCGCGACACGCAGGACGCAGAGGCCAGCGGAAATGTGAAGGCAACCTACGCGCAGCCGTCGTCGACCAGGAAGGACGGGGCGCAGAATGCAGCGCCGGCCATGGGCGGAAAGGGCCCAGTGCACATCATTGCTGATCGCGCGACGATGGATCACGGCAAGAATGAGGAATTCTTTTACGGGACGGAGCGCCATCCGGCGCGCATGTGGCAGGATCCTGACTCGTTGCTGGCGCCGACGATCGAGATCGACCGCGCACAGAACCTGTTGAAGGCGTGGGGTGAAAACACCGGGAGCACGCCGGTGGTCAACGCGAACTTCACCACCGCACTCGGAGGAAGCCAGCGGGCCAGCGTGGTGCAGGTGCGCAGCCGGACGCTGGTCTATTCGGACCCATCGCGGCAGGCCGATTTTCGTGGATCGGTAACAGCGGAGCGGGGGGATGAAGCGGTTCATGCCGATCATGCGGTGCTGTACCTGAAGCCGCCGTCCGGGCAATCGGACCAGAATGCGTCGAAGGCAGCTCCTTCGAAGCAGGCTTCGCGGCTGGATCATCTCGTGGCTTCGGGGCACGTGCTCTTTACCGAGCCGGGGCGCAGAGGCAGCGGCGAGAAGCTGGTCTATACCGCCGATGACGGCCGGTATGTGCTGACCGGCAGTGAAGCGGCGCCGCCGCAGTTATGGGATCGCGCCCACGGCACGACCACAGGAGAGGTGCTCATCTTCTCCAGCCAGGACGACAAAGTCGAAGTCAGCGGCGGAAAATCGAGTGCGGTGACCGAGACGCGGGCAAAAAAATAGGAACCTTGCCGGGTTCTTTGCAGGCGAAGCTGTTTGGCCTATAAGCTGGTCAAAGATTCATGCGGAAGCTGTCCACTGACGAGATCAGCAAGTCCTATAACGGGCGGCAGGTGGTGCATGGCGTAAGCGTGCAGGTGACCGAGGGCGAAGTGGTGGGGCTGCTCGGACCGAACGGCGCCGGCAAGACCACAACCTTTTACATGATCGTGGGCCTCATCCAGCCCGACGGCGGGGGCATTCACCTGGATGACGAAGCGATTACCAATGTGCCCATGTATTTGCGGGCACGTCAGTATGGAATCAGCTACCTTCCCCAGGAGCCGTCGGTCTTCCGCAAGCTGACCGTGGAGGAGAACATCCTGGCGGTTCTGGAAGTGCAGCCCATCGCGCCGGAGATGCGGCGGGCGCGCGCGGAGAAGCTGATCGAGCAACTCAACCTGGGACACATCCGCAAGACCCGTGGCTACGCGCTGTCGGGTGGCGAGCGGCGTCGGGTGGAAATCGCGCGCTGCCTGTGCATCCAGCCAACCTTCATCCTGCTGGACGAGCCCTTTTCGGGAATCGATCCCATTGCGGTCCTCGATCTGCAGGAAATCATCTTCGACCTCAAGGCCAGCGGCATTGGCGTGCTGATTACGGACCATAATGTGCGCGAGACGCTATCCGTCACGGATCGCGCCTACATCATCAACGAGGGCCGGATCTTTCGGCATGGCACGCCGGATCAGCTTGGAAACGACCCCGAGGTGCGGCGCGTCTATCTGGGTGAAGGCTTCAGCCTCGGATGACGCTTTTGGTTCGCTAGTCGCTCTTTAACAGCTTAGCCGGCGAAATTCGCGCAGCTTTCAGAGAAGGTACGACCGATATCGCGACGGAAGCAATCGCACAGATCAGGGACGTAATGAGTGGCGCTTTCCAGGACCATGTCGCCTCGCCTACCCATCGCGGATCAAGAAATCCAAAGCAGGTCTTCCAGAGCAGAAGAGCAAGAATGACGGCTGCCCCGCAGCAGAGGAGTGTTCTTTCAATTACCGCACGCTGAATCGCCCATCGAGAGGCTCCGAAGGACAAACGAAGCGCCAGTTCCTTTTGGCGCGTGGATACCGAGTGGACAACCACTCCATACAGCCCCACATACGCTATCAGCGCGATGAAAAGCGCTCCGAACAACGAAAGACTCAGCCGGATATTCTCGTCATGCCACGCCTCGCGCACCTTCTCCTCGATCGAATATCCCCGCACGATCCCCAGATGCTTGACCGTACCCTGAGAAACCTGCTGAACGATCCGGCCGAATTCGGCAGGGGATGGTTCCCCGCGCATCAGAAAGTAGACAGGATAGCTCAGCGCGAGCGCGTTGCCCGTCAGCGGCAGATAAACAACCGGCTGCGGTGTGCTCAGCGGGCCCGCCTGCCGAATATCGTCGACCACTCCCACGACCCGAACTTCGAATTCCAGATTGGCTGCCGCGTCTGACAGCAGGAGGGTGCGATCGACGGCGTCCTCTCGCGGCCACAGCGCCTCGGCAAGCGCCTTATTGATCACCGCGTGATTCACCTCTCCCCGATAGTCGCTCTCCGTGAATCCCGATCCTTTCTCGGTGCGAGTCCCCAGGGTGGAGAAAAAGCCGCTGCTGACATTGCAAAGCGATATGGCATGCAACGCTTCCCCTCCCGCCTCGAATCGGCGCAGGTCCATGGTTTTCATGGGCGGCCCAAACGGGGCACAACTCGACGCAGCGACCGCCTGGGCGCCCGCGAGCTGTTCCTGCGCTCCCAGCAACGACAGCCGGACAAACTCCTCGATCGGTGACCGTTCGCCGGAAGAGGTCTCGAGCGTGATCGTACCGCCGCCTTTTGTAATGATGCCCGCCTCGTACTCTGCAAGCTGGTGCGGATCGTAGCCCAGCCGCACGGCGGCGAGGCGGGAATACTCCGCTGCGTAAGTCCCGGCGAACAGACATACAAGAGTACAAATCACGATTTCGACGACAACCAGGGCGTTCAGGAACCGTTGTTCCGAAGCTGTATGGGTCACCGTCGCGGCTCGTAGCGGAGCGCTGCTCCTGCGCATCAGGCTCAGTGTGGGGGCCAGGGCGATGGCCGCCCCCATCAGACATGCCAGAGGGAACTCGACTGCGAGTATCCGCAGTGCGCTGTTCGTTGCGAGCCCTGACGCCACGATCGGATTCATCTCCTTCATCTGAAGCCAATGCCCGGCTGCGACGGTGATCAGACCGCTCAGGAGAAAGCTGGTGAGGATCACGAACAGCGGCCCACTCGCGGCATCGATCGCAAGACGGACGGGACTGGCCCCCAGCGCTCGCTTGAGTCTGAACTCGTCAGCCGACAGTGCCGACCGAGCAAAAAGCAAAAGGCAGTAGTTCAGCGATGCCGACAGGAGCAGGGCAAGCGCCACGACCAGGGTCAGCTGAGAGGATGCATGCACGTTGCGGGCGCGTACCGGGTCATCCGTTAATCCCTCTACCGCCTGGAGATGCAGCGGCAGAAGCTCCTGCTGGCGCAGTTGTTCCCCCAGCGTGGGCACAGGCGAAGTTCCGATCCCCCCGATAACCAGCAAATACCATCGGCTGGGACGCATCCATGAGTTCGGAACCATGGGGCCGTGGCGAAAGGCGGCGGTGCCCAGCCGTTCCGCCTCATCTGGAGTGGTCCAGACGTCGGTCGAGGTCCACAATCCTCCAAACCCCGCCGGGCCCACACCAATCACGGTGAAGCGTTGGCCGGCAATGGCGATGTTTTGTCCCAGTGCTTCGCCGGCGGACCCAAAGAATCGGCGGCTGAAGTCCGCGCTGATAAGTGCCTCGCCTTCGCCCCTTGCTGCTTCCCAGCCTGGTTGGAAGTTATGGCCCGCGCTCAGGTCGCTCGTGAAATTCGAGAAGAATCCGGCTTCAGTGAAGGCCACGTTCACCTGCGCGGACCTCTGCTGCCACTCAAGCTGATAATTGGACGGGCGCGCATAGGCCGCTATCGCCGTATGCGGTAGGACCAAAGTGCGTTTGAGAGTCTCAACAGTGTACCAGTCAATCCTGGACAGTCCCCCAGCCGTGGTCCGCTCCGCCGCGGTAGCAAAGGAACCGGCGCGCAGTCCGGCGTGCGACGGGCGGGTCAGCGCCCTCATCAGAATGAGCGTGACGGCTGCGCCCGAAAAGCCGGCAGCGAGAACAACGCCGGCGATGACCGTTGGAAGAAGTCTGCGGCGCAGGAAACGGCGGATCTCTCGGAAGATCATGGCTTCAGTCGCCGGGAAAATTCACATCGATGTGAACCACATCGATCCCAACTCCGGGTTGTCTTGGAATCGAGTCCACGGCCTGATTCTGTACATAGTAGGGAGAGCTCTTCTTCAACTTCTTGTCTCGCACAGAAATGGAGACGACGACAAAGTTCTGACTGTCCATGATTGACCTTTTCCATTGGGCTAATTGCGGCGTCATCTCCAGCATCACGCCCAGCGGTATCTCGACGTCGGAACGCGAAGTTAAAGACGGCAGATGGGGCAAAGCATTCAGTACCTGGGCCGCTTGCCCGGTTTTTGTCTGCGTACCGTGATACACCAAATCTCCTGCTGGCGAATAGATGTCCAGCATGGGGATATCAATCCTAACCAGCGGGAGCGGACCAGTGTGATGGGCATGGATCCACAATGTGTACTGCCTCCCCAGTTCGGCGGCTGCAATGCTTGTGTCAAAGGTGCGCCGAGCCTGTGCCCTCAGGCCTGTGGGCAACGATATGACGAGGGCCAGGAACACAATCATCAGGCGGCACAATGTTTGTTGAAACCCGCGCTTCCGATGACCCATACGATCTCCCCCGAAACAGGATATGTCCTCGAACCATGCACTGGTGCGTGCAGGCTCGCGGAGCAGTCAGGTTAGCAGGTCACTGGCCCACAGACCATGGTGGTGGTGGTTGTACCATCTCCGTTGTCGGTGATGGTCATCGTACATTTCTGGTGGCATGTGGCCATGGCCGTTTGAGTTAACGCACCCGCCAGGACAGCGATGGCAGCGGCGCCGTAGAGAGTTTTCCGCAATCTCGTCACAGGTGTTCTCCTCGATATCGGTTGGGACAGCAGTGGACGATGCCATCACGCTCGTACCCTCATGTCGGCATCCTGACTGCGCCTTGCTGGACCAGGGCAGCCATTACGGTGACAGTACGAGAATCTCCTGATGAACATGTCTTTCCGCAAGCCGGTTGTTCATCGACTCCAGCAAATACCGTTCGCTCGAACAGGCATTGCAGTTCACCAGCAGGAGAGACAGAAAGATGTAATCGCCCCGAGTTGGGGGAGATTTGGCTGTCGGTTCCGCAAGATGGAACTTTGCAGCAATCGAGGACCAGTTGTCTGCTCCGGATATGGGCCTAAGGAAGCGGCTACTCCGGGGAAAGTGTCTTAGGAAGTGGCGGAGTTCATCGAGGTCGACTGTGCGATAGATCAGATCGCCGCGAGGAGAATATACGTCAAAGCGGGGAAAGGTAAGGGAAAGGATAAATTCTGTGCTCTCTCCACGGCCCTCACCCGGACTATCAAGGATGCCCCCTCGTTGAACAAATTGCGCCAGGGGAACGACATGTTCGGAGGCATTCGCGCGCTGAGCGCTGACGCCTGGACTAAGAAAGCAGACCGACAAGATACTTAATATAGCTGCGGCGGCCATGGAAGCGACTTATAGATAAACAACTGCCGGTATGCCAAGAAATAAGTGGTGCTGCAGGTTCACCAAAGGTAGCCATACTTTCGTAACATGCGGTCTGTTTCCAGGGCGTCGCATCGGCGACCCGTTCTCAGGGATTTGCATCGTTCCGGCTCGACATGAGGGCGGAGAAATCCGGACTGCAAAGCGGCATGTTCTGCAGCTTTCGCTTTTCGTGCGCCTTGCGCAACAGCCTGCTGCTGCCAAAAACTAGGGGGCGATCCCCTGTTTCGGTCTCAAGTCGACGTTTCCGTGTCGTGCGAAAGATCCTGTTACGTGCGGAACAGGCGGATTAGGTAACGGCTACGGAATTGCTGCACAGCCCCGGCGCGCGGATGTAAACTCGGGGCAACGGGCCTTTTTGTAGAGGATTATGGTACTTCTTCAGCCAAAACTCAGTCTCAAAGTCGCGCAACGCCAGATTTTGACGCCGGGACTGATGCAGATGGTCAGCGTTCTGGCGCTGAATAAGCTGGAACTGAAGGAGATGATCCAGGCGGAGATCGCGGAGAACCCGGTTCTGGAGGAGATGGACGAGACCGTTCCCCTCCTCGATGACGTTTCCCGCGCGGAAGAGGATCGCGACCGGCCGGTCGAAACCCAGCCTGTCACCGAGGCCGAGGCCAAGGAAAAAGACCCCTTCGACGAGATCGACTTCGGTTCCTATTTCCAGGATTATCTGGATCCCGGTTTCCGCTCGCCCAACAACTACGAGGAGATCGAGAAGCCTTCGATTGAGAATTTCCTCTCTGCGCCCGCCACGCTGACCGACCACCTCTTCTGGCAACTGGGCGCGCTGAGCCTCTCACCCGCTGTGCGGGAGGCGGCCGAATACATCATCGGCAATCTGAACGAGGACGGCTACCTGACGGCGACCGACGACGAGTTGCTGGAGGGATATCTGCGCGAGCAGATGGAGCCGGATACCGGCGCCGATAACGCGA
>VFSW01000822.1_pt1 | contig 45981 bp, 37 predicted proteins | sample 5358111 | NCBI WGS metagenome assembly VFSW01 (sample SAMN11554181, study PRJNA540505) | mine drainage metagenome | isolation source: sediment from site ElyBrook_90M | place: USA: Ely Copper Mine, Vershire, VT | collected 2017
GCCGCGGTCCTTATTTTTACTCTGGCAAAGTTGTGGGCGGCAATCGCGGGAGTGGTCTTCTGGCTGATCGCCTTGGGTGTGTTGAGGCGATTGGCTAAGGCCGATCCGATCATGCGGCAGGTATACATACGCCACATCAAGTACAAACCGTTCTATCTGGCAAAGTCGGGACTGCATAGAGCGATGAGTGGGTCTCCGACGAAGTGGAGGTAGCGCAGATGTTCCTTGCAGACTTCAAAACGCGATGGGAAGGACTGCCCGACTTGCTGATGTACGCCTCCGTCATTGACGAGGGCGTGATGCTTTTGCAAGACGGGGCTTTAATGACGACGTGGAAGTATCGTGGCCCTGATCTTGCTTCGGCTACCTATGAGGAGATGGCGAACATAAGTGCTCGCCTCAATAAGATTCTGCTCCTGGGAACGAACTGGATGCTCCACGTCGATGCGATCCGCTCGTATTCGCAAGACTATCCAGAAAGCTCGTTCCCTGATCCCATAACGCGTTTGATTGATATGGAACGCCGTCAACAGTTCACACTCGAAGGGAGCCACTTCGAGAGTGAGTATTTTCTGTCGTTGACCTATCTCCCGCCAATGCAAAAAGAAGAGAAGCTGAAAGGATTTCTATTCGAGGGTGAGTCGGTCAAGCGGGACGTAGCCACGCGGGCTCTCGACTATTTCAAAGGCAAGATCTCTCAGTTTGATGACATTCTGACCTCTCTCTTTCAAGCGCGCCGGCTCGGCACGATTGAAGAGAAAGACGAGTTAGGGTACGTTCTCCGCTTCAACGAGCAATTGCGGTACATCCGCCGCACAATCGGCGGACACGATTTCAAGTTTGCTGAGCCGGAAATCCCGATCGACCTGCAAGAGATAATCCCCACCGAAGACTTTTGGGCGGGAGTCTCCCCGCGCTATGGAAAGAAGTGGATTCGCGTTATAGCGATCGACGGCTTTCCAGCGAAGAGCATCCCTGGCATCTTAGCGGTCCTCGATACGCTTCCGTTTGAATACCGCTGGAGCACGCGGGCGCAAACGCTCGACCCGGAGGAAGCGAAAGGCTTGTTAGAGAAAACGCATAAGAAGTGGAGGGGCAAGGTTCGCGGCTTTTGGGACCAGCTCATGAATAAACCGGAGGGAACGGGGGGTACAAAGGATCATTTTGCGGCAAAGATGGCGGCGGATGCTGAAGCCGCCATGAGCGTAGCGAGTGAAGCCGCCGTACAGTTCGCGCTCTATTCCTCAAACATCATCCTCATGGACGACGATCTGACCCGCCTCGATGAGATGGAGTCGGAAATCAAGAAGGCCATCTTCAATGCTGGCTTTGGAGCGCGGACAGAGGATGTCAACGCAGTAGAGGCTTGGCGCGGTTCTTTACCTGGCGACGGCTACAGGAATGTGCGGCGGGTCTACCTGCATACGATCAATCTGGCTGACTCCATGCCCATATCCGCGGTGTGGACAGGGGAAAAGGTCAACCCCTCTGCGTTGATGCCGCCGAACACGCCGCCGCTGATGATTACGACAAGCGTGGGAGCGACACCCTACAGGCTCCATCTGCATGTGTCAGACGTGGGTCATACGCTGATTCTCGGCCCAACCGGGGCCGGTAAATCGACGTTGCTTGCAATGCTCGCTGCGCAGTGGAGGCGGTATCCCAACTCGAAGGTCTACACCTTCGACAAAGGCAAGTCCATGTACGTTCTCGCAAAGGCCGCGGGAGCAGAGTTTTATGACATGGGAGCGGCGGGCTCGGGCGTACAGCTTTGCCCTCTGCGTGAGATTGACGATCCAGCGGATATCGCGTGGGCGGTTGATTACATCGAATCCCTCTGCATCCTGGGCGGCACAACAATCACGGCGAAGCATAGAAACGCTATCAATCAGGGCGTGAAGATGCTCCGTAATTCTCCTACGCGATCTCTAACGGAGTTGTACACAGCCATTCAGGACGAAGGCCTACGTGAAGCTCTGAAACATTACACGCTCGATGGTGCGGTAGGCGAGCTGCTGGATGCGGAGACCGACACCGTGAAATCGTCCCGTTTCATGGTGTTTGAGATGGAAGCCTTGATGAATGGCGGGGAGACCGGCAATAAAGGCCTAGTCGCGGTTCTTCTCTATCTCTTCCGCCAGATCGAGAAACAGTTGGACGGGTCGCCGACTTTGATCCTTCTCGATGAGGCGTGGGTGTATCTGGATCACCCGCTTTTTAGGGACAAGATTCGTGACTGGCTCAAAACCATGCGACGCAAAAACGCCTCGGTCGTGCTGGCGACGCAGAGCATTTCAGATGTCATCAAGTCCCCGATCCGCGATGTAGTCCTTGAGTCCTGCCCCACAAAGATTCTCCTGCCAAACGCTGAGGCAGGAAACGAAAATTCGCGCCCGTTCTATACCCAACTCGGCTTGAACGCACGCGAGAACACTATCGTTCAGACCGCGATTCCAAAGCGGCAATACTACATCACTTCACCCCTTGGACGGCGCCTGATAGGGCTTGGCATCGGCGGCGTCGCGATGTCCTTCGTTGGTGTCAGTTCAGTGGAGCAGCGCAACGCTGCAACACAACTGATGACCAAATATCCCGAGACCTGGCAGTCGGAGTGGTTGCGCGAACGTGCATTCACAACGAATTCGCCCATGTTGAGGGAATGGGCTGAGTTGCTGGAAGCAGAGCTTGAAAAAGAAAGGAGCGTAAGCGCATGAAAAAAATGACTGCGTGGGCGTCGATGTTGCTTCTTCTCTTTTGCACTACGGCCCCGCAACCCGCGAAAGCGGGTGGCGTGTTCCTGGGTTCAACGGAGATTACGCAGCTTCTAAACCACGTAGAGCTGATACAGAGTTACATCGCCCAGGCGAATCAGCTCGCGACGCAGTTGCAGCAATTCCAAGTGCAACTGCGGAACGCGGCCACGCTGCGTTCGCAATTGTTCGGCCCGATTCGGAGTGACCTTCTGCGGCTCTCACAAGTAACGCAGGGTGGTCAGTCTTTGTCCTACTCGATGGCGAACCTCGATTCCGAGTTTCTAAACCGATATGGATCCGCGGGCTATAACCCCAACGTGAACTTTGCGGATCAGTACCACACGTGGTCGCAGACCTCGTTGGATACAACGCAAAAGTCCCTCGACACGATTGGTTTGCAGTATTCGCAAATGCAATCGGAGCAGGACCTGTTGGACAGTTACGACTCGATGTCGCAAGGCTCGGGTGGTGAGCTAGAAGCTACGCAGGTCGGTAGCCAGATAGCAGAACAACAGGTACAGCAACTCATGAAGCTGCGGCAACTGATGATGACTGACATGCAGTCCAAAGCTACATTTCAGGCTCAACAGGTCATGCAGGATCAGCACAACAAAGAGGCCTTGCAAAACTTCTGGTCAACTCAGGATATGCAGGCCGGTGGCTCCTCCTACGGGACTGTCACGGTGCCGCAGCAGTGAGGAAGTACGCTGTTAGTAAAGGGGGACGTATGCGGAAACTAACCGTAGCGGCTCTCGGGTTCGGCACTCTGCTAATTGCAGGGTGCCGGACTTCAGAGCCTAAGAGTGCAATCGTCGATCAACTGAAGACAGCGGGTGCTGGAGAGGTCTCAACGGCATCGGTGGACTCGCTGAAGCTGTGGCTTTCCAACCATAAGGATCTGGCTCGCTCTTTAGCTCCACAGTGTAACCAAGCGCGTAAGACGGCTGATGCCCATTGGGGCGATACAACCGAAGGCCATGTATGCACGGCTGATGCGCAGGTGGAGTTTTTCGACTTCAAACCCGCCCAAGCCGGCGGCTCCTCCTTTGGGGAGGTCGGCTCTAAGCATCCCGTTAAACCGAGGTAAATCATGCTGAGTCTGTCCAGAAAACTCGGTGCCCGGCTCCTTCTCGCGGTAGTGCTCACGACGACAATGCTCGGCGTGAGCCTCGCGGTTGCGCCCACGGCATCGGCTCAAGCCCCTCCCACGCAGCCGGCTCCTTCCTCAATCGAGAGCGGCCCAAGCGACATTCTGGATGACTATCAAAATGCAATGGGGCAGTGGGAGAGTGCGGCGACAAGCGGCGCGGCGACGCTGTTTGCGCTTCTTGCGGCAATCGAGGTCACCTGGACCGCGATTGTGATGACTCTCGAAAAAACAGACATGCAGGCCTGGGTTGCGACATTCATCAAGAAGCTGATGGGTATCGGCATCTTTTGGACGCTGCTGAAGTACGGAACCACATGGATTCCGGCCATTGTGAATAGCTTCATAAAAATAGGCCAGAACGGCTCCAATCAAACCGCACTAAACCCTAGCTCGATTCTCGTCGAGGGGTTGAATGTAAGCGGCAAGCTATTCAGCACTGCGGGCCAAATGGGCCTTAGCTTCGATTTCGGAACTGCTCTCTGCTTGGCCTTCGCTGGAATCGGTATCTTTTTGTCCTTTGCAGTCGTCTGCGTTCACTTCGTCATGGCGATGGTTGAGTCGTACATCGTTCTCGGGGCTGGTTACATCTTTCTGGGTTTCGGTGGGTCGCGGTGGACTTCTTCCTATGTCGAAAGGTACATCGGCCTGGCTGTGAACGTAGGCGTTCGCCTGATGGTCCTGTACTTGTTGATCGGGCTGGGACAGACCTTCGCAACGCAGTGGGAAACGCGAGCTGGATCAATCCAGTACACGAGCGCTGGCGTACAAACGGCATTCGGCCTTCTCGGTTCCACTCTGATCTACGCGGCTGTTTGCTGGACCGCTCCGAAGCTGGTTGGCAGCATCATGGGCGGCTCACCGTCTCTGACGGGCGGCGATCTGATAGCGACGGGCGTTGCAGCCGCGGCGGCCGGTCTTACTGCGGCGGCGGCGCTGGCTTCAGGCGGCGCGGCGGCGGCAGGGGCGCTGGCTGAAGTTGGCGCTGCTACTACGGTTGCTGGTGGTGGTGGTGCCGCGGCCGGTGGTGCAGCAGCCAGTGGCGGCGGTGGTGGCGCAGCGATGGCAAGTACGAGTAGTGCGGCGGGAGCTGCAGGAGCTACGGGCGCTGACGCCGCGGCTAGTGCGTCTCAGGTTGCCCCTCCAACGGTTGCGGGTAGCACGCAAGCTGCGGATACCGTAGCGAGCGGGGGAGGCCCGACTGTACCGCCTCCATCGTCAAGCTCGGGCAGTTCGACAGGTCAAGCGCTGAGTAGTTTCGCAGACACAGCAAGGGGGGTACGCGACAAAACCACTTCCATTCACCAACAACTACCCCCGGATTCCGGTGGGGGTGCAGCGCCGCCAAGCGGCAACATCGGTCATTCAACAGACTAAGAAAAGGAGACAGTGATGTTTACAAAAGCAAAACCAAAAGACATCACGCGCTCTGACGATGCGCCGCAGAGCAGTGCCGGAGGACGTTACGACGGCTATGTTGCAGCGCAAAGAGCGTGGGATGTGCGGTACGGTGATGTCATCAAAAGAGCGCAGCATTGGCGACTTTTCGCGTTGGGCCTCCTGGCCTGCTGCATTCTCCTGATATTCGGGATGATTAGCCTCTCCTCGAAGTCGCGCATCGTGCCCTATGTGGTGTCCGTCGATGCGATCGGCAGAGCAGAAGCGGTGAGTCCGGCTGAAGCGGCAGCGCCCGTCGATGAGCGAGTGAAACGGGCAATTCTACTGAGCTGGATTCAGGACGTGCGCTCGGTCAGCAGCGATCAACAAGCGGAATACGCGACGGTGACGACTAAGGTCTATACCCACCTGGCCGCTGGTAGCGAGGCGCAAGCTTATGTGGGTGACTTCTACCGCAGTGACTCACCTTTCGAACGTGGACAAGACGGCACTGTTCAGGTTGATATCCGTTCCATCGTGCAAGACAGCCCAAATACCTACCGGGTCAATTGGACTGAATCGTCGCGGGATAAATCAGGCGTGGTGACTGGAAAGCAGGAGTGGCAAGGCGCTTTCACAATCGCCATCAATCCGCCCACGGATGAGCGGATGATTCGCGTAAATCCGTTGGGAATTTACCTGACAAATGTGAGCTGGTCAAAGGTCATGGGAGGAGCTAATCAATGAGCTGGAAATGGTTCGAGAGAATGATGTATAGCGTTTTGGGTGTCTCGTCGGCTGCTGCCGTTTCCGGTCTTGTAGCCTTAGCCGTTCTCATCGCAGGTCCGCCGCCAGTGTGGGCGCAAAGCGCAGCCCCCGCGCCTCCGGTGGTACTGAAACGGGTGAGTACACCTGACTCGCAGGCCTCGCCGATGCCTGCCGGGAGCGGTCCAGATCCTAAACCCGCGGCGTCACAAACAGCTTCGCCTGCGAGCTCTAGCAGCTCGGCACAATTGCCAGCTCCGGGCGATTATGCAAAGGCTCTCACGATTCTCAAGAGAGAGCCGACGACGACTCCGGCGAAACCGGTGCCCTCGATCAATGCCGCGCAACCCGCCAGCGAAACCGCCGTGCAGCCGGTGGCGGTGAGCGCGGTTCCAAAGGACTTCGTGGAGCACAAAAACATCCTGCTCAGTCAGTCCGCGCAAGCGGGAGTGGCACTGAGCGAGAGCCTTCAGTCTGAAAAGAATATGCCGGTGCCCACGAAAGACGGCCGAATTCTCTACACCTACGGAGTTGGGCTTCCTACCGCCGTTTGTGCTCCATTCCGGGTCTGCACGATTGAATTGCAGCCTGGAGAGAAGATGACAGGGGAGCCGAAGATCGGGGACGATGTTCGTTGGCTTGTGGAGCCTGGCACAAGCGGAACCGGCGATGCTGCTACGCCTCTTCTTCTCATCAAGCCGCGTCAAGACGGACTCGATACAAACATGGTCGTAACAACGGACCGGCGCACGTACTATGTGCGGCTCATCTCAAAAAACACGGATTACATTGCCCGGATGGCGTTCAACTATCCGGACGACGAAAAGATCAAGTGGGATGCCTACCTTCAGAAGCAAAAGCAGGAAGAGGCCCAAGAGCGCGCCGCCTCGCGGGTCGATGGGATTGCTCCTGGCGGTATGGATTCGCTCTTTTTCGATTATCAAGTCAAGGGTAGCGACCACAACCCTTCGATTCAGCCGATCCGAGTTCTCGATGACGGTGTGAAGACTTACATCGTTATGAGTCCCCTGGCTGAACATCGAGAGCTTCCCACTCTGGTCATTCATGGCGTGGACGGCAACGAAATGGTCAATTACCGGGTTAAGGGGGATACCTACATCGTGGATCGCCTCTTTGATCGCGGTGCCTTGCTCCTCGGGGTCGGCAAGCATCAGGAGAAAGTCGAAATTACGCGGCAAAAGCCTGTCTCTGGCGCGGTCGCGGTGGCGGGAGGTCACTAATGGCGGATGAACGTAAACCCACGGGACCGACGCCGGCATCAGATCCGCAACGTCCAGTGCGGCCCATGCCTCCGGGTGGGCCGTCGGGCATGGACCTGAATCCCAAGCCCGAACCTACGCGGCGCGTCAGCAAGCGCGGCGGCATGATTGTTATGGGTGTGTTGCTTGTCATCGTGACACTGATCGTCTATGGCATTTTTACTCGCGGAAAAGGCCCGCTCGCCAAAGAGCCGCAGACGAAGGCGAAACGGCTCGGAGCAGCCACGGCCACGGGTGACCAAATGGCCGATAACCTTCTGAAGCAATCAAAGAATCGTAAGGGCGATGATTCGGATACTGACAACACCGACGATCTCAAAGCTCCGCCCCTCAGCTCTCGCGTAAAGCCTGGCTCGAATGGACCGCAGCGCCAGCAAGCCGCAGCTCAAGTCTTATCGCCAGCTCAGCAGGCACGAGAACAGGCCTACAAAGAAGAGCAAGAGGCCCGTAATGCTCCTATGGGCATCAATGGTGCCTCCCACAGCGGCGGGCTCCTGGGCGGCGCTCAAAACGCATCGAATTCCCTTGTCGATGCCTTAAAAGACAATGCTTCTCTTGCATCGCTATTACGTGGCGCTGCCGGCGGCGCAGGTGGTCCGGGCGAGGCAGCTCCCCCGCTGCAGGATGACCAAAACAAACAGAATGACAAAGACGGTTTTTTGGAGAAGACGCGAGCTCACCCGGAAGATATGTATCTAAAATCGAGCAGAGTCAATCCGCTAGGCCGCTATGAGATAAAGGCGGGCTGGGACATTCCAGCAACCCTGGAACAAGCGGTGAACTCAGACCTGCCCGGAGAAATCAAAGCATTGGTGCGGTCCAATGTCTACGATACTGCCTCGGGAAGGTATCTCCTCATTCCACAAGGCTCACGTCTGATCGGCACTTATAACCATCGCGTAGCGTATGGGCAGAACGCTGTTCAAGTGATCTGGACGAGGCTAATTTATCCAGACGGAACCTCCATCAATCTTCAAGGAATGATCGGCCAGGATGCTCAGGGTCAATCGGGCTTCCGCGACAAAGTAGACAATCACTATGCGCGGCTGATAAGTTTTGCTCTTCTCACAAGCGCCTTTTCGGCCGGCATCGAACTCACTCAGAATCAGCAGTCAAGCTCTTTCGCCTATCCTTCCACGTCGCAGATTGCAACTCAGGCACTCGGTCAGCAGCTCGGGGAGCTTGGAATGGAAGTCACTCGCCGGAACTTGAATATTCAACCGACGATCAAGATCCGGATTGGCTATCGGTTCAATGTCCGGGTGAATAAAGACATCGCTTTCGAGGAACCGTACAGCCCCATCTCAAACTGAAATGGAGTCGGAGCCCTGCACAACTACGAGCAGAGTAGTCGAAAGGGCTCTGATAACCTTGAATGCAAAAGATTTGGAGGGCGAGGAATCTTAACCGTGAAACGTGCCGCGACGAAAACCCAAACAACAATAGAAGAGCGGCCTCCCAAACTTCACAAGCTTTCCATCAGGCTAACGGCAGCAATTAACAAAGAGACGAGAGCGGAAGTCAACAAAAAAGGCGAGCTTTCAGATCTCATCACCGATGCCGTATTCGGGGTTAACCTGTTGAATATGGAGGTCGTTGACCTATACCGAGCGAGGGACCACAGACTTAAGGTTACAGTGAAACAAACGCAGGTCAGCGTGAGCGAGGAAACGTACGAAAAAGTATCCAAAGCTGCCGCTACCCGTGGTTGCTCGATGAACTCGATTGTGAATAGCGCCTTAGTGGCCTTCCTCCGAAAGTCGGCAAATAAAGCGGCTTTCGGACGAAAACATGCGGACGAAATGTAGAAACAAATGGGGAGCCTTTACCTGGCTCCCCGTTTTTGATTCGTTGTGATCGCTTGGCGCCGCTGCTAAGCGGCACTCGCGTAAGACTCTTCAGATGCGCCGCCGGCGGCGGCATCTTCCGTGGTCTCGGCCTCGTCCTCAAACGTCGTGCCAATGATGGAATCAACGGCTCTCTGCGCGTTAGCGGCGGCGTGGACGATGAGGCGGTTATCTTCTTCGAGCTTTGCTATCCAGCTTTGCAAATAGGCGGTTGTGTTTCGGTCGGTGTGCTCGTTCGCAATCCCTGCGATAGCGCCAAGGAATGCCGCTCCCATCTCAGCAACAAGCTCCTCTTTGCTATACAGCTCATCTCCGAAGTGTGCGCCAAAGGTGCGATTTAAGCGGCTTTCATGTCCACTGCTATGGACTAATTCATGAAAAAGTGTGCTGTAGTAGTGCGGCGCATCGACGAAGCGATTGCGAGTTGGCATGTGTACAGAGTCGGTGCGCGGGACGTAGTAAGCGCGCATTTCCGATTGATTGTCCAGATGCAGAGTAGGGCGATTGGTCCACCCGGTAACGATGGCCTCGCAGGCCTCGTTCTGCTCTACCGTGTTCGTGGTTGTCGTCGGCTTCTCGATCTGCGGGACGGTCAAGCCCTCGCACTGCTCAACATTGAAAACCGTGTGGTAGGTCAGCACAAACGGGGGGCGGCGGTCCTCATCCTCGGCCGAATTTTCATCCTTCGCTTTGCGGCTGCGAAGCTGCTTGTAGAAAACGATCTGAGTACCCTTCTCACCTTTGCGAACGGTGCCGTTTAGCTCTTTCGCCTGATTGAAGGTGAGCCAGAATGGCGAGCTGTAGCAGCTCGACCAAAGCAGCATAACGTTAATGCCCCTGTACGGCCTCCCGGTGCTAAAGTTGCGAGGGAAAGGGCCTCCTGTGTACTGCGATGCCTTCCACGGCTTTTCCCACGGAATCACGCCCGCTTTGAGGCTGGCAATGATGCGGTCAGTCACAACTTGATAGAGGTTGAATTTCTGCGATTCTTTCTTACTCGGTTTCTTGCTCATCGGTGGTTCCTCCCCGTTTTTGTCTTTTGGCAGTGGCATGTGACATACATGCCGAACGCCACCTGGCGAAGGCGGGGGGTAGCAAGTGCAAGGGGAGGGGTATCCCCCACCCTTGAAACGAAGCGATAGCGAGAGTGGAAAGGGCGAAGCGCAGCGGAGGTCTGCACAAGCGAAGCGCGGAAGATTGGGGACACGGCTTGCGGGCGCGAGGGGCGGAGCTCCCCTTAGCTGCACTGGCTGTTGCTTCTGCGATGACGAGGCCGGTTTCTTCTCGCCGGCGTCGTCATCGCCGCTCTTTAGTGCGTTCTTGAAGGAAATAGAAGGGTCGGTGCAGGGCAGGAGACAGGCCCTGCCGCGCATTGAAAAGCGCGGACGTTATTGAGGGAAGGGAACGGGGCTGCATCGATGCAGCCCCTCGGCGTTTCGTTAGAGACAGAAGTCGAGACGCGATTGTTCTGCCATTTCGGTAGAGCTGAGGTCTAGTGGAAGAGCAAGCATTTCCGCCCCTTCATGGATCGGGCAGTGTTTGCGTCCGGTGTGTTCAAAGATGACTCGGCAGTAGTCGCATTCGACCGCAGCTACTTCGTCGATCTCAGGGTCTCCGCAGTGCTCACAACTGCCGTCTACGAACTTGTGGCCGTGCTGCGAGCAATACCATTCCGGCTCCGTGCGGCGCTTCTTCGGGCGGTATTGTTGAGTGTCTTCTCCAAGCCATCTCTTTCCGGCCGCCGCAGTCTTGTTGAACGATTCCCATAGGTCCTCGCGCTTCCATTTCAGGTGGACGGTGCCTTTCTTGTAAAAGCGGATTTCGAAATATTGGGACTCGGTTATCTGCTCAGAGATTGAACGATACTTGCGGTCAAAGGCTCGGCTTAGGGCCGCGCCTACGGTGTAGCACTTATCGAAGGGCTGGCCGTCCAGAACGCAGAGAATGCGGTCGAGGTCGGTGTAGATCCTGTCTGCGCTGTCATAGCGGAGCCGGAAGGAATTGAAGTCCGCATCGTAACGGCAACCATAAGGGAAGACGAGGCGCTGATTCACTTTGTAATTGTCGTTCGTCTTCCATCCCTCACTGTCCCGATGGTTCCTTATGCGATTAGGCATGACCGGGCCTGATCCGTTCTCTACGGCGTGGCTGCAAAGCTCATCAAAGACGTTCGCTACGGACTCATCGAACAACTTTTTCCGGGACATAAAGACGTTCTCCAGCGTGCCTTTTATATTCTCGGCGGTGAACGGAATAGTGCTGTCTCTCTCCACGTCGCGCAAAAACTTCTCCTGCTGCTTGCTGTCTAACCAACGGTTGAACTCCATTTGCTGGAAGACGCTTGTCCACGCGAGGCGGCGGTGGCGGCGCAGGAACTCGGCGCGACAGGTAAAGACATTCGACAGCGCCATCCCCAAAATCTTTCCGAAGTCGTCATCGTGCGAACTGCTGCGCGTTTCGCTTATCTTGTTCTGACGCAGGTACAGCGCGGCTTTGCGTATGTGCTCAATTCCCCTGATCCAATGTTCATTGGCCATATTGAACCAATGCTCCATGTTCCCAAGGTTGTCACGGATAGCGAGCATGTTAACGTCGCCGTCAAAGTTCACGCTGTAATCCTTCTCATGTGTGGCTTCCTTGGCCCAAAGGTCGGGGGCGTCGTCCTGGGCGGTCTTCTTGAGGTAGACCATTGCCACGTTAACGGAAGTCTTATGCTCGGCTGACGAGAAACAGTCTCCGAGATATTCCACGTCTCCAAACTGCTCGATGATCTGGGCGAGTCGCTTGCGTTCTTCAGTGTGCGGGTTTTTGATCGTCTCTTCGTTGAGTAGGCAGACGATTTCTCCATTGTGGAGAAAGTCCCACGCTTTCAAGAGGTGCTTCGAGCCCTCTGAAAAGGGTGGGTTCATCACGATTGCATCGTAGTAGCTGACTCCCTCGTAATTCAGCCAGTCATAACCAACAATGTCATACTCCTTTCCCCGGAGTACCTGAATCAGTGCGGGGTAGCTCTCTAACACGTCGATGTTTACGCGGCTGTGCCTGTTGTTTCCCCAGCCGTAGCCGTCATATCCCCTCGTGCGGTTGCGTTCGGCATACTCTGGGTGCTCCTCCTCGAACTCCTCAAACGTGCAAGGGTTCCTGATTACATCCGCTATGTCGCCCTTACCAGCGCTCGGTTCAAGAAAGTATTTCGCCTCTTTGTTGGTGATCCGTGCGAGCATCTTGCGTGCGATCTGGCGCGGCGTTGGAAAGAAATCAGGGTTGTCAGCGAACATCGACATATAGGGAAAGCCTCCGTTTTTTTGTGGCAGTGGCATGTGACATACATGCCGAACGCCACCTGGCGAAGGCGGGGGGTAGCAAGTACAAGGGGAGGGGAATCGCCCACCCTTAGCGGCGGAGCTGCAGGCGGAGACGCAAAGGGCGGAGCGCAGCGGAGGTCTGCACAAGCGAAGCGCGGAAGATTGGGGAAACCCCTTGTAGGCGCGAGGGGCGGAGCTCCCCTTAGCTGCTCTGGCTGTTGCTGTTGCTTTTGCCAGAGGTAGGAGAGAATCTCAGATGTATTCGATTTGTGGGGTGAAATTAACTATGCCGCGGGTGTTGGTCAACGTGATGTCGAGCGAATGGTCAGTTCATTTCATCGGTCCAGATGGACAGACTCGTATTGGCCCTTGGCTGCTTTTCGATAGTCATGATGAAGTTCGAAGTCTGCTTCGCTGGGGCAATCCTTCCGATGCAGACATGGAAGAACACGAGAGCAGTATCCGTCGCTGGGGATGTTCGTCTGTGGCTTGGAATATTACCGACAAGCAGCTCGCGCAGCTGATTGAGCGGGGCAAGGGCTGGCCGTGGAACGGCTACCAACTGATCCAAATGAAGAGGTCGGGGAAGTACCCGCAGAGCCGAGAGAAATGACGATGCTGAGGAGATAGCGAGTCCGGCCGGCCTAGACTAGGCCGCAAGCCGGTGCTCGTAGTAAGGCCTTTCTTTGTCACTGAGAATCATTTCCAGCCGGTCCCGGCTCACATCAGACGGCGACAGCCATTCGTTGAGATTGGCTTCCCGCAGAGCTACGACACAACGCTGATGACCCGTGGCGGCGATCTCTTCAGGGGGTTCATCGGTCACAGCGGCAAAGGAGTTCAAGGCCGTTCCGTTCGGGCCTGTCCACCGATCCCATACGCAGGCAACAAGCATCTCGATGGGCGGGTTCGGGCTGAACTGCAAGACGAGGTTTTGGGATTCTTCGCCTGGCTTCAAGTCTCGATGTTCGTAGAGATGGCGAGGCACGTTCTCGAAAAAGCCATTGATTACCATCACTGCATGATGGCGACCGTAGACCTCGTTCCAGAAGCCGGAGAGATTATCTCTGCGGGCGTTGTAGGTAAGCGAGACGACGATAGGCAGAATGTCTTTCGCTCTAGCGAATTGTTCTTTCGTCCCGAAGATGCCGACAGCGGCAAGGGCGATGAACAAGATGAAGAGGGCAACTAAAACCGCGATGAGGATAGCGCGGCCTAGTGTCGTGAGTTAGAAGTTCGCAGACAAAAGCGCTCGACGCTCGCGAGGATGTCTTCGGCGGTCTTGGACCATACGAATGGCTTCGGGTCTGCATTGTTCAACTGTTCGCTAGAGCTACCTGCGTCTCGGCAAGGCCGGTGCTGCCGGCGTTGCTGGGTGGTAGTGGCCTATTCAGGTCGGGTGGTTCTAAGGGGAGCGAAGCGGCGGTTTGGGCAGGAACAGGCCCGACAGGAGGGGTAGCGGAAAACTGGCCGCGTCCTTTGCGTCCAGGTTGCAGCGTGGGGCGGGAGCCCCCTTAAGTTGTCTTCGTGGTCGTCCCGGAGCTGCGTGGTGGAAAGATGACCTTGAAAGTAGTGGTGTCGAGAAGTAAAGCAGCCTCGAACGGGCGCTTGTCTTTGGTCATGAAGCCTTTGAGTACGTCGGTCTTACCCTTGTGGCAGAGTTGTTTCACCTGATTTTCAGTGAGTTTCTTGCCGGAGACCTTCTCATTGATAGCAAAATTGCAGCCCTCACGGAAACGACTGCAACCGTAAAAATCCTTGACCTTGCGTACCTGGCCGCTTTTGCATTTCGGGCAAGTGATGATATCGGCGAGCTTCGTAGAAGAACCATTTGACGCGGCTTTTGTCGTCACCGGACTAAACTGCGGTTGCTTTTGTAACGAGAGTCTGGACAATTCGGAAGTGAGTTGGTTCGCAGCCGCCCGAACAACGTCGAGGTATCCTGCGGTGCCAGCGGCGATGTCATCTAAACGTTCCTCAAGATCGCGGGTGAATTTGTATTCGACAAAGGCGAAGTGCGAGACGAGGGAATCGACAAGCAATTCGCCGTGCGAAGTGGGGAGCAAGTATTTGCGGTCTTCGACCGCATAATTCTTGCCTGTTATCGTGTCGAGGATTGAGCGGTACGTCGATGGCCTACCGATGCCAAGCGATTCCAGCTTTTTAATCAAGCTCGCCTGGGTGTAACGAGCCGGCGGGCGTGTCTGTTTCTTCAGCACGCGCCCGCTCTCGGCCGTTACGGCCGATCCGCCCGCAAGGCTGGGCACGCTTCCGCCGTTGGGAGTCTCTTCGTCGCCGCTGCCGGGCTCCTCTTCTTCTGCCGCGTCTTTGGCAGTGAGTGACTTCCAACCGGGGGAGAGAAGCGTTCTGCCAACGGCCTTGAAAAGAAACGTCTGATCCGAATCGAGAGATTCGAGTTTAACCGTGTTCACGCTAAACATCGCATCTGCGAGCTGCGAAGCAACCGCACGATTCCAGATGAGTGAGTAGAGAGCGCGTTGGGCCGCATCTTCCCCTGCGGCGCGCAGCTCTAAGTGGGTGGGTCGAATCGCTTCGTGCGCGCCCTGGGCGCTGTCCTTGGCCTTCCAGCGCCGCGCCTGAGAGGGGATTGGAAAGTCGTGTCGTTGCGCGAAAGCGCGGATTTCACTCAAGGACTCGTCACTAAAATTCTGGCTGTCTGTGCGGTGGTAGGTGATGAGGCCTTGCTCGAATAGCTTCTGTGCGAGCTGAGAAGTAAGGTCGGGCTTGTAGCCAAGTGACACGCTCGCGGCCTGCAACAGCGTGGACGTGGTGTAGGGCGCGGGCGGTGCCTGTGGGACCGTCTTCGTCTCGGAGCTGAGGACGCGGAAGCGACGGCACGCCGCGGCCCTTGTGGCCAGCCTTTCGTCAAGAATGTATTTCTCGTCGGCGGCAAGGTGGGGCGCTGTTTCCCAAGTGGCCCGCCAGCTCCCTTGATCGAAGGAGACCTCCGCACCGAAGTGCTTCGTTTCACGGAAGGCCTGAATCTCGCGCTCGCGTTCGACTACAAGCCGGACGGCGGGGCTCTGTACGCGTCCGGCGCTCAGACCACGCACGGTGGTTTGGTCTGAGAGTACCGGCGATACCTGGTAGCCTACAAGGCGGTCCAGCACTCGTCGGGCCTTGTACGCGAGGACAAGGTTCTCGTTGATCTTACGCGGCGTCGTCAAGGCCTTCTTGATGACAGCCGGGGTGATTGCGTCGAAGGTGACGCGCTTATAGCTGCGTGGGCGGAGGAGCTGCAACAGGTGCCACGAGATTGCTTCGCCCTCTCGATCCGGGTCAGTGGCAAGGAAAACCTCATCGGCGCGAGATACGAGAGTCTTGAGGCGGCTGATTACCTGAGCGCCGCGCTCGGTGAGCTGGTAGGTCGGCTCAAACGTCTGAAGATCGACGGCCATCTCTTTTGTCGGTAGATCGCGGACGTGGCCGACGCTGGCGACGACCTCCCAACCCGCGCCTAGTGCGCTCTGAATTTTCTTCGTCTTGTTGGGGCTTTCAACAATCATCAGCTTCATGGTTGTGTTAGTCCTCCGTCGTGACGATGCGATGCACCGTAGGTTTGGAAATCTTGAACTGATGAGCGATTTCGCCGATGCTGAAGCTGCCGGCCTTGTGCAACGCTCTGATCTGTTTCCTCTGCCCGGCAGTCGTCTTTTTCTTGGCGCCGCCGACCCGGCCCCGCGCACGGGCATTGGCAAGCCCTGCATTCGTTCTTTCACTGATTCGCTCGCGCTCGTGCTCCGCCAGGAGCGCGAACACTTTGAAGACGAATTTACCCATAGCGGTCGTCGTATCCAGACTCTCTGTCAAAGAGACGAGCTGAACCTTGGTCTCTCGAAGCTGCTCAACAATGCGAACCAAATCAATGAGGGAACGGCCAAGCCTATCGAGTTTCCAGATGACAAGTGTGTCCCCTGCGCGAAGCGAGTCGAGGCAGGCACGAAGCTCTGGACGATCGGCACTATTCTTGCCGCTCTTCGTTTCTTCATAAATGCGCGTGCATTTTGCCTTCTTCAGTGCTCCGAGCTGAAGTTCAAGGTTCTGGTCTTTCGTGGAAATCCGCGCATAGCCGATTTTCATGAGAAAAAGAGTATCACAAACGGGGGGTTTATGTTATTTTGATTCTGATAGCGTTACTGAGAGCATCTTTGTGAAATAGGGAGAATGTCATGAGTGACAACGAGTATCGCCATCTAATCAGCAAAGCGCGAGACGCGAAGCGCGGTGGCCGGGAAGCATGGGATGTGATGTCCACCGGCGAAAAGGTTGCAGTTGCGCTCGTACTAAATCGGCCAGAATGGTTGACCGAGTACGGTTATACGATTCCGGAGGCAATCGATCGCTCCGGTTCGGCTTGGGTGGCGCTTATTCCCAAAGTCGCCCGCGATCTCGCGGATGAAGATGCGGAGTGAGACGAGCAATAGGAGTATGAACCCTAGCTTCAGAGAGCAGTGAAATGGAGGTTGTGACATGAGCATCCCGCGTTTTTCACCCATTGATGACGATGTACAGGCCTGGAATGAAGACGAGTACGAGGCCGGATATCAGGCGCGGCAAGAGGGTGCGCCTTCTTCCATTTCAGCAACCCGGAGCTGGCGTGCTGGCTGGGCCGATGCCGATATGGATTATCTTCATGCTAGAAGCCGCATCCAGTGAGCTTGGCATCCGTGGGACGGCGAGGCTTCCCAACCCCGCAGCGATCTCTAGCGAGATGAGTATACGCGTTGCGGGCGCGCCCTGGCGGAGTCGGGGGTACGTTCCGCGCGGACGTGAGGAAGAATGAGCAAGGCCGTAAAACAAGCATCGCAGGACGACGAGAACCTTCGGCCTTTGTTGCGGAGTCTCCGTGGGCTCATTCAGCAGGCGCGGCAGCAGGTCTTACGCGCTGTGGATGTTGTTCAGGTACAGACCTGTTGGGAGATCGGACGGCACATTATTGAATTCGAGCAGAATGGAGCTGCGCGGGCCGAATATGGCAAGCGTTTGCTGCCCGCTCTCGCCGCGGCCCTGACAACGGACTTCGGTAAGGGCTTTGACGCGACGAACTTGTGGCATATGCGAAGGTTTTTTCTGGCATTCCCAATTCTCGACGCAGTGCGTCGAGAATTGAGCTGGACGCACTACCGGACGCTCTTGCGAGTGGAAACCGATCAAGCCCGGCAGTGGTACATGAATGAAGCAGCGAATCAAAACTGGTCTACCCGCGCTTTGGAGCGTCAGCTCGGCACCCTTTACTATGAACGCCTCCTCGCCAGCCCTGACCGTTCGGCGGTCGAACAAGAAGCCCAGTCCAATCTCACCCCATTGCAACGGACGCCTCGCGAGTTTGTACGCGATCCGGTCATGCTGGAATTCCTGGGACTGCCCGGCAGTGGCAAGCTATTGGAAAGTGAGTTGGAACAAGCGTTGCTCGATCACTTGCAGGAATTTTTGCTCGAATTGGGCAAGGGCTTCGCGTTCGTAGCGCGACAGCAACGCATCAGCACTGAGTCGAAAGACTTCTACATCGACCTGGTGTTCTATAACTTCCTGCTTAAATGCTTCGTGCTATTCGACTTAAAATCCGACGAGCTGACTCATCAGGACATCGGCCAGATGGATATGTATGTGCGAATGACGGACGGGATGAGACGAGGCCCTGACGACAATCCCACTGTCGGCATCATTCTCTGCACACACAAAGACGCATCGGTTGTGCGTTACTCCGTGCTGCACGAAAACGAACAGTTGTTTGCTACCAAATACAAGCTCGTGCTGCCATCAGAGGACGAGCTGAGAGCCGAACTCGACCGAGAGCGGGCATTCCTAGCGGAACAGAATCGCAAGGTGGAGTAGCAAAGCACGGGGCGGCAATCCGCGGAACCGCGCAGGGGAAAAGGTACGGAACAAAAGGGGGATCTTCGCGCATCCGAAATCGAGACACCGAAGGGCCAACATCGATTCGGAGCCCGTCACCTTCACGGTGCCTGAATAGCTATGGAGAAACGTTGCAGCGAAACTGGCGAGAGTTATTGCAGACACTTATAGTCTTCGCGCCAACGTGTTCCGGCTTCGGTAGCCTCCTGGTAAATCTGCGCGCTATCCGCGCCCGCTCGGGGAGTAAAAATCTCGCGGCCGATTTCGACCTCCTTGGTTTTGGCAACATCCAGAACAAACAACCGGAGCCGATAGCCTTCGCCTACTGCAGGGGGAAGGGGTTCAATCGCAAACCGCGGTTGGCGTATGTTCTCGCTCAAACCCAACCAAGGGGCGAAGTGGGGGCGGGTGGCCGTGTGGTTTCCATTCTCTGCCATGTAGCTGTATCTCCTCAGCGGGGGGGGGAAGGATTCTACCGTTGATAAAATGCAACCTGTGGGTACCGGGCAGTAAGCAATAGCTTTGAGCTTTGAAGCAGCTAGGATGCTGCATCAAACAAATTGGGGGAGTCTGGTTCGATTGCGCCTTGCGATGCGTCCAAGAACAAACGGCCTCACGGTGACTGGATTGTCTCCTTCCACTGTCGGTCGGCGAGAGTGTCTCAGCATCTGGCATCTATTAGATACGCTGCTTGGGGAACCGCTTTTTTGACACCCCTCGCGAACTTTTTTTCCGTCAGAGAGCAACGATGAAGAGCAGGAATCAATTGCATCTCGTAGATGGACAGGGCCGGACTCTTTCAGAGACTACGAGGGCCGCCGTCGAAGCCGCTTTTACCTGGGCGCTTCGAGAATTTCCGCGTATTGATCCTGTGTTACTGGCAGAATGGTCAGAAGAGGTTGCAAAAGCGATAGAGGCCCGAAGTGAGGCTGTCGCGTCCCCGAAGCGGTATGCCTTCGCAGCATTGCACGGAAAGGTTCGTCAGTGGTTGCGCAGCAAGGCGTCGCAAGAAATTCCTGTTGGAATAGGAGCAGAGCTGGAAGAGTGGGCCGAAGTCGATCGCAACACGCAAAGTATGATGGATCGAGCGATATTTTTCGATCAGATGAAGACAAAGCTCAATGATCGCGATAAGCACATTCTCATACTGCTTTTGCAGGATATTACCAGCCCCGCCAGCGTCGCGGAAGCGTTGGGTGTCAGCTACACAGCCGCCGCGCAAGCGATACATCGTGTCAAGGAGAGGATTGCTGCAACTCTTTCGGACAGTCACAATCACAGGCCAAACTCATCACGATTTTGCGAGGCGGAAATCTGAGGCCAACTCGTGGATTTGATTAAGGACTACTTCTTAGAAGCCAATCCGAATCCCGAAAGGAAGGGCTGCCCGGACGAGCAGACGCTTCAGGGGCTCGCCGAAGATCGGCTCCCCGTTTCTCATCCTGCCCGGTTACACCTTGCGTCCTGTTCCGAATGTTTCGCTGAATATCGTGCCTATCGCCTGGCATGGAAAGAGGCTCCGAAAGCGAAGCCGAGACTTGCGCCCTGGGCGATTGCTGCCGGGTTAGTTCTCGCATGTGGCGGAGGCTTCTGGGCGATTGAGTCTCACCGTGGACATGAAAATGTTCCGGTTCAAATGGCGTCCAGCAAGCCAGTCGATGCAAACGTCAATTTGCGCGACGCCGGTACCGTCTGAGGCGCAGATGACGACACAAGCCCACTTCATGAAGTGTCCCTGCCCGCCGCGGTGGTGCGTTTGTCTGTGACTTTACCGCGTTTCAGCCAAGCCGGCCGTTACGAAGTTCGGGTGTCGAAGGATAAGGCCGGTACGCAGCTCGTCGCTCAAGGCGGGGGAGAGGCGGTTGATGTCGCCGGCAATACTGAGGTCAAGGTTGTGCTGGATCTCCGCGACGCGAAGGCTGGCATGTACTTCCTGGCTACGGTTCGCGGTTCGGACAATGGTGTCTGGTACTACCCCTTGAAAATCAATTCGGGAAGTTGAGGCTACTGTCCTGCTCCGCTAGCGCCTGTTGGGTTTACCCCTTCTAGGCAGTTTTCTTGATATATGTGTCTCGCGCGTCCTGCAGCCGTTTCCAGTCCGCTTTCATCGTGTCCAGCGTAGGCCGGACATTGAGCGTTTCCATCGGCTGCGAATGCGATGCGATGTAGCGGCAGCAGTCCTCAAAAAGTGGACTAATTGCCGCCACAGCGGCCTGCAGACCTGCGAAATTGATGTTCGGCAGCCGCGTCATCATCACGTTAGGTTGGTAGCGCTTTGTCACTCCCTGAAGCAGATCTTCCTCCACGATAACCTCGCAGATGTTCCTCATCAGTTCGTAGGCTTTTTCAATGAGGGCCGCCTGCGTCTCACCTGTCGCCTTTTCGGCCGACTGGATCAGCACATTGATTCTGCCGCGCAGGCTTGAGAATGTGTCCGAACGGGGATGCGTCCCTTTACTGACAAGGCCGATCTTGGTTCCGTCGCGCGCGACATCAAAGTAGGAGCAATCCTGCGGACGCTTCTCAAAGCGCGCCAGCAACTCCGTCGTAAACCAGATATTGTGCGTGAATACGATCACCTGGCGGCTATCGCTCAGGGAAACGATGCGATTGACGACTTCCGCCATGCGCCGGTAATCCAGGCTGTTAATCGGGTCATCGAAGATGACCGGGGCAGGGGGCTTCAGCGACGCTTCTGCAAGGAAGTCGGCAAGCGCAATTACTTTCTGCTCTCCTTCCGACAGCACATCGCTCGGTCGGTGCTCGCCGCCGGCGACGGCCTTCTTCCGTGTCACTTGGCCCTGCCTGCCGGGAAATTGAAGCGTCACGGCCGGAGCTCTCAGCGCTTTACATTCATCGGTAAAGTGCCGCTCGAAATCCTTGTTCAGGAGCTGCTCACTCGCAAGTTTCGAGGTTTCTGTGAGCGAACGAAGCATCGCCTGGAATTTCCGTTGTTGAATCTTGGCCTTATCGACCCATTTCGCCTGATCCACGGCTTTGTCTATCTGCGGAAGCAGAGCCGCCAGCTTCAGGCGCGACTCAATGTCGAGCAGCTTCGCCTGCCTCTCCCGCAGCGCCTCTTCCCGTTTCTCGCGGCGCTCCGTCAAACCTGCAATGAGAGAGCTGTTCTGCGCATGGGCGCCGTCCAGCAGTGTGAGTACGCCGGCGCTTTCGCTCGCATGTCCGCTCCACTCAACAGGCTTACCCGTCTCGATGGCATCACGAATATTTTTTCCAGCGACGGCGAATGCTTGCATCGCCGCCAACTGCTCCTGACTGATGGGGCTTCCTTCGCCCGCGACTTCGCCAAGACGGCGCTCCACGTCGGCAAAGTCCACGCTTTGCTGAAACGCCCGCCGCATCGCTTCCAGTTCACGCGTTGCGCCGTCCAGCCCCGTGCGCAAATCGTTGTTGCAGAAGTCCCGGTATTTCCGGAGCAGGGCGACTGCTTCGGGTGAAAGTGGCTGGCGACAGTAAAGGCATTCTCTCTCTTCTTCAGGGTAGGTCTCCTGGTCTTCCAGAGCGCGGAGGTATTCCTCTCCAGCCCGGATGAATTCCCGCCATTCGTCCTGCAAAAGACCTGGAATCGGCAACCCTGCAAATGACTCCCGCGTGGCAATTTCATATTCGCGCTCCGCATTTTGCAGGCTGGCGAGCCTTTCGGCATAGGCGGATATGTCGAAGCGGCCGATAGCCGAGAACGCTTTCTTCAACTCGTCGAGGTGCTGATTTCCGGTTTCCGCCAACTTCAGCTGCGCGGCCGGGTTCGTAGTGCGTAGCGCATCTATTTCCGTCTTGAGAGTTTCGATCTCCTGCTTTTCCATGTCTGGGACCACGGCCAGCTCTTTCAGCTGCCCGAGATCGGTCGCAGCTCCCAGCGAATCCACTAGCGGATAGATTCTGCTCTGACGGTCGAACTGCACCAAGAACGGATTTCCGGTTTGTGTTTTCGAAGTGATCTCATTGTCCAGACGGCTTCGAACGCCTTCAATTCCGCGCTGGACGAGAGGAAAGCGGGCCAGCTCCCCCGGCGTGTAGACATAGTTCAAATCGCCGTCGACATGGAGCAGCGTTGCTCGCGAGTCGAAGACATCAATCCGATTGAACGGAACAAGCCCGGCCTCGTCCTTCCACTCGACTGCCTGTTCATCTCCCTGACCCAGCTTGTAACCGATACGCGCAGAGGGAGGCTTTCCAGTGCGTTGCGCCTGAGACAGGTAAGGCAGCACCGTCTCACTGGTACGTACGGCAGCGGCCTTCTTCAATACACGGACATATCCGGTCTTGCCGCAGGCATTCTCGCCAAAAACGATTGTGAGCTTCGGGTTAAAGTCGATCTTCTGGCTCACCGCCAGCGCGTTGACGTTCTTCAGGTCGCCGAGCTGCGTCAGATACAGGCCGGAACCGGCAACCAGCGATGCGGGATCATCACTCAGCTGCGCTACCAATACGGGACCGCCGGGCGCAAGTGCCTTTTCCTTGAGGAATGTCTGGTAAATCGTATCCAGCTGACTGTCAGTCATTGCCTTTCCGGCAATGATGATCTCGGAAACCAGCTGGCGCACCCAGCCATCCTGCTGGTTTGCCCAGCCGACCAACAGTGACCGCACAGTGACTGCTTGAGCGGCGGGAGGCGGTGCTCCATTTCCCGAGGTCGTTCCTGTGCCCGTCGATTTCATATGTTCCGGCTTTCTTCTGCAACCGCAGCTTACATATTGCAGCTTATGTATAGTGGGTGGCTTCGCTAGGGATGGGCATTGTCAGTTCCTCGTCTCTCGTAGAAGGTCACCACTACAATGGAGGGATCGCTTCCGATCATTCCACTAGGGCCTTGAAGACCGCATCTGCCGCATCCTTGTAGAACTCAATGCTTATGCGTGTCCAGAGATCATCTGGCAAGTCGTTTAATTGCCGGCGAGCCGAGACCGGCATCAGAAGGGTTTGCGCCTGTTTGTCGACCGCCAGTTCGGCTATCCGAACGGCATTCGAAATCATGTCAATCGAACCGCCGAGGGTAAGTCCGCCGACAATAATAGTTCCGCCTCGGGTATTCTTCCCGAGAAGCGAGCCGCAAAGCGCGACGAGGACTGGCAGGCCCAATCCACCACCACTCTTATCTGCATCCATTGCGCGAGACTGAATTGAGAATTCATGTTCGCGTGGGTCACGATCTCCAACTAGCTCTTTCGCTCGCTGGTATAGGTTTTGTTCTCCCACTTTCACGCTTTCTCTAAACGCCTGCGGCGTGGGCTGATTCAGTATCCTTACGCCGCTCCCTGTACCGGAAGTGACCTCAATCCGGTATAAACCCGGTCCCGACTCAGGAGTACCCATGCTCGAAGCCCAAACCTGGCCCGGCGGGAGCGGATCGCTTTCAATCGCTTCGTCACTGTGTAACTCTGGAGTCGAAACAAATTGCTCCAATCCTTCCAAGCCCATTGTGTAACTGAAGTGAGTGTTCCGAAACTCACTTTTGAAGCACCGCTTTTGCTGTTCTTTGATACGCCTGCGGGATTCGAGTGCCAGTCTGACGATCCACTCAAGATCGCCATCTGAAATCGGCATGTCCGGCTTCGGGAAAAGCAGCTTCACTAATCCGCTGACGGTCTTCGTCACCGCTTCAATGTCGCGGCCACTGAGAGCACCGCCAAGGTAAACACGACCCTGAAGGACGCTGGCCCGGTTCTGGGAGCGCAGCTTCGACCAGCATTCGCTCAGAAAGTCACTCACCATTCCAAAGTGATCCGTGAGGTGTTCTGCTGGGCTCACTTTTGGAAAGTCCCAACCTGGCCCAAATGCGTGCAACCGATCCATGAAGGCTGTATCGTTTCGCATTTCCGGTGGCAACGGGCTGAGCAGATGCCCCACTCTTTGCTGCTGTTCAACGTCAACGTCGAAATTGCCAACCATGACAATGCCACCGTCGGCTCGGATGTTTTCCTTTCCTCGGCTGAACTGACCAGAGGCCATATACCCCTTCATAATGTTCACGCCATCCTTCTGATCGAACGAGACCCCCGATACTTCGTCGAAACACACGACGTCGTATTGGCAAACGAGTCCTCGCTGCCCGCTGGCATTGTTGACGAACATTTTGGCAACCGTCGCTTTGCCACCAGAGATCAAATGAGCGTAAGGAGAGATTTGCTGGAACAAATGACTCTTGCCGGTTCCTCGTGGTCCCAGTTCAACGAAGTTATAATTTCGTTCGACGAACGGTACCATTCGCAAAATTGCAAGACGTCGGGCTCGCTCGTCGAGGACTGCCGGCTCCAAGCCGATAGACCGAATGAGAAGAGCCTTCCATTCCTCCGTTGTGAACTTCTCGCGTCCAGCAGCGAGGACGTCGAGCACATCCGATTTTGACATCTGGATCGGGCGCAGACTGTCGATTCGAAATGGCCGTCCATTGTTCTCCTGGGCCACAATGCCATCGTAGGAGAGGCTCACTTCGGCGTAGAAGCCATCAGTGAGCATACGCTCGTTATCGCGGACCAGCTCATCCCCAATCCGAATATCGCGGAGGGCCAAGCTCGGCAACTCGGCGATGTAGCAATCGTTCTTTGTATCGAGCCGCGCCTTCACTATGTCGATGATTCGAATTGCGCCTTGTTCCTTGGCGCGCGCCTTGAAAAGCTCCTCTTCACCCGTGCGAACTGTTCGATCCTGAAGTTGCTTTTCAACAATAGTCAGACCTTCATTAATCTCTTTCTCGTCCGTACTCGCACAATAGCGGCCTAGCAAAAACTCCACTACATAGGTCGGCACGGGATACTGGCGAGAATACTTCCTAACCAAATCCTTCCGTACCAAGTAGCCGTCATATGCAGACGCAGCCAAGCGGTCGAGCGCATCCAATTCTAAAATCATGATTTCTCTCCCACTGAAGTAGTCTTTTGGCCGAGGATTGCGCCACCAGCGTCAATCAACACAACCATGGCCGCCGATCCCTCATGCTTGTCGTCCACAACGACTAGGTTGACTTCACCGCTACTTCCGACTTCCTTAGCCGCTGATACGATGCTCGACCCAGCCTGTTTCCAATTCGTTCGAAGATCCACTCGCACTGTAGGATCATTCGACTCAACCTTCACCTTGCATCGCATCCCCCGCCAATCAACCGAAATTATCGACGCGGAAACGGCCTTCACACCCTGAGTCACCAAGATCTCGGGCACGACACACTCCTGTAGGCTCACTCCCCCATGGGAATACTTGTCGCCAGCTCGAAAACTCGCAATGCCAGGCGGTGATGCTATTCGTATGTCGTGGTTCCAGTGCCAGGGATACGACGGCACGTCGGCATTGCCCTTCACCAAAGCGCATCGAGACCACTTCGTCTCTGCTAAGAACGCCGGCAATGCCACCTTGGGCAGCCCGTCCGGCATCAGCAACCAACCGTGATCTGTTACGACTCTTACCTTCTTCCATCCCGCATCCAAGAACTGCAGCACCCGGTCTGCGGCGTTCATCACTTCGGTTATCACTCTGTCAGGCAGATCATCTGGGTGTGCGTGGCCGTAAGCATCTATCTGGCCGAACTCGGCCCATCCGCCATGTTCGGCGCCACTCGGAAAGAGCGTCTCCACCTGCCCCAGAACTTCCACGCCTTCTTTGGCAATGGCATCTCGCAAGACCGGCGCAATGGCAGGCTTTATCCCCAAGAACGGCGCGAAATCATCTCCAGTCTCGCCGTGAAGCGTTCCTGTGAGCTTCATTATGGCGGGCTTTGCAGTGGCAGTGACCGTAGGCAGCGTGGAGAGTCGAAATCCAACTTTGGCGATGACGCCGCGTTGCTCCAGCTCCGCCGCCAAGGCCGCCCCGACATCAAATCGCAGGCCGTCAACAAACAGAACGCAAACATCCCTCTCGCCCACAATGGGAGGAGAACCTAGCTTGCCGACCTTCTGGACCAACTCCTGAAAGTGGCGGGCCGAGGCATCCAGCCAGGGCTCATACAGAGCGCGGACGGCACGCTTCATGATTCCGGCATCGGATGTCGTCTCACGAAATCGCGACAGCGCGTAAAGTGCAGCCTGATCGCATCTATAGCCATCAGATGAGTAGGCCGCCGCCGCCGCGTCGATGGTTGCTCCTCCTATGGGCGATTTGCTGAGTTTGGCCAGCGCTACTAAGGGTTCCAACGCCATCGCCCAAGGGCTTTGTCCGGATCGAGCCCAAACCCAGGAACGTCTCTCTTTGTGCTGAGTCTCAAGCGCCATCACCTTTGCCGCGACTGTAGACTGATCGAGTCCAGCCACTCCTTCTAGTGCTTTCCGCAACTCGGCTTCAAGCGTCTCGTTAATGGCTGGATTCCGAGAGGCATCGATTGCGAGACTTGCCGGCGAACGAAGGAGCTTCGTCACACCCGGATAGGACGATGGCGATTCGCAGAACCGGAACCAAACCGGGTCCAGTGGTACATGTCCCTCGGCAAGTGCTTTGATGGCGGCGTCCGGACCATCGGCAGGATCAATCTGAAATTCAGACTGGCAGCGGTTCCTAAACGAAACCCATCTCGCCGCTTGTGTCTGTTCGAATCGCTCCGGAGCATTCAGCCATTGCAGGAGGTCACGTATCGGATCGGCAACGGAAAGGCGGTCAAAATCGTCCGCATCCAGCCGCTTCCCCGCAAACGTCTTCACGTCCGCGTCGGCAATTAGCGTCAGTGCACGTCCGATCGCCTCTTCCGTGCGACGATCCTGCGTTACTTCCAGGCCCAATCCTTCTGTTGAAACAAGGAATGCCATCCCCGTCCAATCACGGCCGTTGGACTGAGGCCACACACGACCGCGATACTGCAACTCGATCAATGGAGCCAACTGCGGTGGACACTCAGCAGCAGCGCGAAGAGTTTGGCGACTGATATTCGGCAAATAGATGATTGGCGTCTTGTCTGCCGGCGCGGCCTCGGGAACGGTTCTGTCCACAATGCACTTCAGCCATATTGCCGGGCCAGTGCGTTCGCTCGGGAGATACTCCCCGTGCGTGAAGAACTCTGGCATTATTGAGCGCAACAGCGGTGTCAAAGACAACCACTCTCCGGTTGCGTCGGTCCACACAATTGCGACAGGCGCAGCTTGGCCTTCGGGCACGCGGAGGCATTTTGCGAAGGAATCCCTCAACCTGTCGAGCAGTTTCATGAGAGCCCTCGCGCGTGCCGCTTTTCATCGAGCGACAAATGGTAATCGTTGATTCGATCTGCGGAATTCGCAAACCAAGGGAACTCTTGAGAATCACGATCAGTCTCTTTGCCGCGGTCCTTGGCATACTTGATGTTTGGAGATACCCGTAGAAGTCCTGGCTTTGTAGCTTTGTAAACTTTCCCGGCAGTGATCCAAGGACGAATGTTTGCGCGAACGCCGTCATTCAAGTCAGGTTCCCAGCCCATCGCTTGTTTGCTCAAGGGCTTCCAACGAACAAAAATGTCAAATGAGGGTTCCCGATCATCTTTGGACGACTGGCCTTCAAGGATTTTTTTCAACTCGCCTTGTAGATGCTCTGCCGCAGCAAGTCGCGTCTCCGCGCCCTCTGCCCCGCTGTCTACATCTTGACGCCGGCGCGTAAGCCAATCGCCCAAATAGGAATAGATCAGCTTTTCTAGGTTTCTACGATCAAGCTTGTGGTAATTGACGATGGCGTGAAATCCGTCCTTGAGGCCGTCCCAAATGTGCCATAGAAACGGACGGGACTCTTTCCCGTTGTGGAAGATCTCACAGTGTTCAGCAAAAAACTCGTCTCGCAGCCATCCCTCAAGCGTTCCCGACTTCTTGCCCGACAGCAGATGTGCAAGGCTGTACTCATCGCCAAGCGCAGCTTGCAGAAGGGTACGCAGACGTGTCCCCGCACTCTCTTCTCCAGCCACAGCTGATAGGCAGGCGATCCCGTCCGCCGCGGAATATCGCTCAAGACCATCCGCTTCGAGCGTCACGCAATCGGGATAACTCAATCCTGCTTGTCGTGGCCACTCATATCCCACAAGGCGCGCAACCGCCACTTGCAATGGTTCATGCGCACCCCGCACTTGGCCGCTGAACAGCCATTGGGTCGGATCATCAGAATGAGGCTTGGGCAGCCCATCGGGATACTTATCCTTAGCCATCTCATCCCAATACTCATAGTCAAATGGGACTTTCTCGAAATATCCGTTGTCAACGTTTAATCCTTGGTTCACCTCGCGAACGATTTCATCGAAATGCTCGGATTCTGCGAATGTCCAGATTGCAGGTAAGTAGGACTCGTCATTCGGAATAATTACAGGAAGTACATTTGCAAAGAGTTCGCCCGAGTAGAGAGATGCATATAGCTTCCCAACCCGTGCCACAGCTACGCCTCTCTTTCCCCATGCCGCGGCACCGCGAATTGCAGCTCCATTGTGATTGGAAGATAGCAGCCTCGATCTTACGAGCGTGGAGCGACCTTCAAACGGAATTGTCCGGGAGCTTGGCGTCTGAAAGGCGCGCCATTCGCTTTGGTCTTCGACTTCCCAGAACTCTAGCAGCCACTGCGGATTATCCCCCGTTGATATTCCTTGGTAACATCTCGCGATAGTACCGAGAGTCGGAGTCGGATTTTCCGTCAACACCTCGCACTGCTGAATTCGCTTTCCAGGGCAATCTATGAGCCCCTGTGCCTTTTCCATGGTTTTCAGCTTTGAAGCGTCCCAGCGCATCATTGAATGATCTAAAGGCGGCAAACAACGTGAGATTGCCAGAAGTACAACATTGAAATCCCACATTGGCGTTTGAAATGCTTTTGGGCCAAGTCTGGCCAAAAAGTTCCATTCGTCTTGGTTTTTTAAGCGGCTCACAAAATCGCTGTAAGTCACTTGATAGATCCAGTTTTCCGGACTGACAAGAGCGACCGTGCCGCCTGGGGCGCACAAATGAATTGCTCGGTCGACAAAGCAAGTCGCAAGATCAGCCCGTGCGTCAGCATGGTAGAGGTCGCAGAAGTCCAGAAGAATGCCGTCTTGCTTTCCCCTGCCTAAGTAGGGAACATTCGTGATCACCAGATTAAAACTGCTAGACAGCATCCGAAACGCGGCCAACACCCCTTGTGCCGCGATGACCAGCTCCCTGGTATCATCGTTCGTCCCTTCGTTCTTGAGGGCTTCTTCCAGCAAATGCAGCACGCGCTCGGCTCCAGCGGCGTAGACGTTTGCCTTGAGTCGAAGCGGATCGATCAGACTTCCAAGAGTAGGAGCATCCTTGAAAAGCGAATAGAGCCTGCGCATCCCCTCTGCCGCCGGAACATCATCGCCCGCCAGTTTTATCCAATCTTCTTCCTTCGCGTTGATTCCCAATCCTGAACAGGCGAGATTCAGCGAGGGTAATTCAAAGTGGCCGCCCGCAAGCTTCCACGCGGTCAATGCTAGATTGAATGCTGCGATCTGACTGCAACGTGGATCTAGCTCCAACCCAAAGAGATTTTCACGCAGCACAGCTGCAATGGCCTCAACGCGTGACAGCCCTTCTTCGGTTTCTCTCATAGAAGCGAGAATTGGAAGCGCGAATGTGAGGAAGTGTCCACTACCCATGCATGGGTCGAGCAGCTTCAGCTCTCTCGCGCTCTTTGGCCAACCATCGAATGTTCCCCCATCGGGTATCCGGTCTTCACCGAGCCGCAGGTACGTCCATGAGTACCCCGGAAGATCGGACGAGTGTTGTCTTGCTGTCCACCATGCGCCCAGCGTATTCTCAAGCAAGAACAGCACCATGTAGTCTTCTGTGAAGAGCTGAGTCTTTGCGGGGATTCTGCTGGCATCAGCCTTTTCACCAGACTGTAGCTCTTCTTCCACTTTTTCTTTTGCGTCCCGCTGCCAGAACTGATACACCCATCCCAAGCTGTCATCGGCGAGAAAAATCTCTCTTGGAAGCATGTTGAGCTTCGCTTCAAGATCCCCGCGCTTTTCGCGCGAAAGAGGAGTTCGCAACGCGATGTCGTCCGACCGGAAGACTTCGCGCAGCAACATTCGCTGGGCATATTCCGCCGCGAGTTCAATCCAGTCGCGACTTTGTCCTAGGGCCAGTTCCTTGACTTCATCAAGCGAAAGCGCAACATGGTGCTCTGGATGCAAAAGCAGATCATTCTCCGCGAGGAATCGAGCGAATAGCAGCCGATGCCAGTGTTCGTATGCAACGGCCTGCGTTAAACGGCTGATTGATCGTGTGCCGGTCTGCGAGTCCTGCCTATCCCCTAACTGCCGACCATGGGCCCAGAGCTTACTCCTCAAAATCTTTTCCTCGGGAGTCAAGGAACTGTGAGGCTGAAGGCGGTCCACCGCCAGCCGCCTTAATGACTGCTCTGCACCGTCTTCGGCGATTTGGCGAGCACCATTCTCGCCGGCAATGGTCTTCTCAAGCAGGCGGCGAAGTTCTTTGGAGAGACTTGGCATAGTTATTGAACCTGAACAGGACCTTTCTCAATTGCTTCAAGCAACGTCTTCTGCTGCCGCTCAGCCCATTGCCGAACTTCGTCGGGAGTCTTGAGCAGCGACTTTTCGACACTGACCCCCTTTACCTTCGGCTCCAGTAAACTTGCGGCGGCATTGAGGGCGTGCGTTACGCGGCCAGACACCGCATCTGCTTCGGCCTTCCGAGTAGCAAGATTGCGCGAGTCGAGCGCGGCAAGGATCGTTGCATCACTTGCAGTATCGGGTTTCGTGGGCGCAATAATTCCAACGTCGCCGAGGATCTTCTCTTGCTGCGGAGGGGTCAGCTTCTGCCAGGTTGGGTTCGTAACAAGCTGCTGGAGACCCTCGTTATGCGCCGCCTCGTGGACCGCGTGAGCTTCATTCAACGATTGCCGCAATGAGTCGGTGAGCGTAGACCTCAAGGCCGGGATCGGGTCTGTTGCGTCCACTAGCAAACGTTGCGTTCGGATCGCCTCCACATGTTCCTTAGCTGCTTTCGCTGTTGCAAGAGCTGCAGCATGGGTGGCCAGGCCCTCCACAGTTTTCCATGTTGGTTGACGCTGTGCTATCAGCGCCTTCGTTTTCTTCCATTCAGTGATACGCGCGGTGATGGAGTCGGCACTGTCGCGGAGAGCAGCAAGCCGGTCATTCCCGACTTGATTCTGAATGTCTTCCAAATCTGTCACTGAGGGCGGCGCTGGTAATGGCGCGTTGCCGCCGGCCTGACTGGCAAGCGCGATGGCGGCTCGCAGGAAGTCTGCCGCTCTTTCGTTTTCCTCACCAGAGGCGGACTTCACGTCAAGCGATTGGAAGAGCTTACGCAACTTGAGTCGATCCTCAATGGAGATATTCGTCTTCTCAAGGCGGAATTCTGCTTTCGGGATTCGGTTCTGATCCAGTTGTCCACGTTCCACCGCTGTGCCATTTAGCGTTGCAATAATCTGTTGGCAACTATGAAGTGCAATCAGCGCAGCGTCCACCGCATCCCGAGGCCAGCCAAATGGCGCGGCTTCGAGTTCCTTGCGAATTTGTGTTCCGGTTTTTCCGGAGCCAATTGTCTGGCGTACCTGCTGGCAGACCGGATGCTGTTCAATCGGGCCTTCATATTTCAACGGCTGAAATGGCTGTTCCTGAGAAGCACGGGCTCGTTTGATACAGCTTTCCCAAGCCGACGCGGGGGCATCCGCTTTGCTGAACTGCGGGAAAAGTCTTACCAGGGAGTCTTCGCCGGCAGACTTTAGCTTCACGTCGAGCGCAAGCCCAAAGACTTCGCTCCCGCCGCCGCGAAAGACCTTGGCCGCGCCAACAATGTCGGTGATGAGGCTGTTGCGCGCAGTCTCAGCAAGCTTCTTCCGGCTTTCCATGCCGCTCTTTGCGAGTTCGCCCTCCTGAGTGGCCGGCGCGCCTTTCGCCTGGATGGTCTGATTGGCTGCCTCATAGGTTGCAATGGCACTCAGCAGGTCTTCGCGGGATTTCTTCGGGATGAACACATAAATGGTGGGTGAGTCCATGCCTGCTGCAATAGCAGCATCGGTCATCGCCTTCTCCGTGGATGAAAAGCCATCGCGAATCCAAACGGGAATGGAGTCGCCGCTAACTTGCGGTGGGTCTTGGCCCCGATACGTCACCAGAGCTCGGCTCACTTTCGCCTGCCCTTGAAGCAGCTTGATCCCTTTTAGCGCGTGATCGATTTCAGCCGCGAGAAGCTGGTCGCGCTGCTCATCAAAATCCGCAGCATTGTTCTTGAATTTGGTCTCACGCTTGCGAAACTCGTCATCCCACGCGCGGCCTTCTTCAGTTTGGATACGGTACTCGCTGCCAACCCGCATGAGAACGCCATCATCGGCTAGCGTATTGAGTTGCGAGGCCACTTCCGACCTCAACTTTCCGTTGTCAGAAGTCAGATCCTCGACCAGGAGATCGGCGATGTGTTCGGCAGTCGCTCGGACGCCGATGTCTGCACCCGATTCTGTCTTGAGCTGTCCGATCAAGAACGTGAGGCCACAGATGCGCTGTGCCAATGGGCTCGGGAGAGAACCTATGCGATCATAAATTCCGCGTGGCAGTACACCCGTGCCGATGAGTTTGGACGCAAGAATGGAATAGAGTTGATCGGCGGGAATGACCGTCCCGAGAGGAAAGTTAGCCAGCTTCTCCAGCGACTCATGGATGATTCCAAGCTGCGAGCGCAATTGGCTCTGGGTGCCGACTGCATCAACCTGCCGAAAGCATTCCTCCCAGAAGCGACGGCGCACCGGCAATAAAGGGTAGTCGTCAACGATGATGTTCTGATCGGCAGTGCGCTGACCGATTTTTGTGCCCTGCAGTTGCCGGGACACTTCGCCTGCGTGGTGACTCAACAGCTTCTCGACTTCTGAACGAGCCGTGGGCTTTTTCTGTAGGAGAACTTCGCGAGTGACTACTTCGACATCTGTGTCAGAAAGCTGAACGCGGATCAGAAAGCGATCCAGCATCTTCGCAAGTAGCTCCTGCCCAGTGAGCGCGGACTGGCCGGCAGCAACAAGCATTACTTGGCTGTCGAGTTGCTTCGAGAGCACCTCCGCAATCTCGGTAATTGTCACTGATCGATCAACAGACGTACCGATATATTGCTGCACCTCATCGAGAATGAAAATTGTGCACGGCAGCTTTCCCCCTTTGCCGGCGCGCTTGAGCACGCGCTGAAAGGTGGAGAGGAATTCCACCGAAGTTAAGTCTGTTGTGCGAAGCGGGAACTGCTTTCGAAGAGTCTCACCAACTTGGGCCTTACTGGAAGCAAGATTAGGGTCACACTGAAGCAGTGCCTCGCGAATGATTGGGCTTACATACAGGTCACTCAATTCCTTCTGCCAGGACTTTCCAGCCGCCTCGACTGCACCCTTTACGTGAGTTAGAAATCCCTGATCCTCAAGCCAAAGCTGGAAATGAGCCAATTGATACTGGTCAGGAAGGCCTACCGCGCGAAACAAAATTGCCAACACTGACTGGCGCACAAGGTCAGAGGTACCTGAAGGCAACGTGCCGGCCGCGGCGATAAGTCCGCCAGACTTGCGTCCAGCAATGTCAAGTTCAAGAAGAGCACTACGAACATCCTGTGGCAGGTCGGGAACCAGGCTTCTAGCAGTTGCACCGTCGGGGAAGGCCGTGTCTTGCCACAGGTGGCACAGCATCTTCAGAAGATGCGATTTACCACTGCCGTAAAACCCGCTTACCCAGGCGGCCTTTTGGCTCGCTTGGGACTGACCGCGAAGGAACGAGTCAAGTATTCGCGACATGCCATCGCCATACTGCCCCTTGCAAACGAAGCTTTGTAGTTCGCCTCGCAACTGTGCCAGCATCTTTTCGTCGGCCGCCTCATTCTGTATGCGGGCTTGGCCGTTGTTTGCAAGCGGATTTTTGGATGGATCACGAAGAAGAACGTCTTTCAGTAGCATTACGCAAGCCCCACGCTATCAAGTGTGATTGGCACAGCAAGGTAGTTCCAGCCGTCACGCGCATCGAGGAGACGGTAGTTGTTTTGCTCGTATTGGCCCGGGAAGAAGATTACGAGACGACCCCGAATAGAAGGTTCAATCAATTTCAGAACCTGGGAGATCCGGGTAAATCCAAAAAGAGCGCCGACTCCGAATACTGACACTACGGAGCTTTCGGTTACATCTTGGTGACTCAAAATGGACCGGATTTTGTTCGCGACGAAGCCGGTGAATTCCGACTCTAGCTTCAGTTGAAGGTCGTCTGGAGACTCGAAGTATGCATCCCGATATTCGGACGTCGCAATCCATTCAGCAAAGGCGGGGGCGACATCCACTTGAAACCAGTCGTGATTAGCCTGCTTGGTGACGATTTCGAATTCTTCTTTGTGTGCGAGGATATCTCGTTCAAGCTCTTTGTCGTAAACGACAATGATTACTCGCTGAGAATCCGCTATTGTCCTCTGCCAGGCTGTCGTTATGTGCTGACCATAGGTCTTCGCAAGCTGTTGTATGCGGCTCATCGAACGCCTCCAAGGAGAAGAGGATCGAGCCTATCCAAGCTGAGGTCAAACACATCACCAGCGACTCGTAGATCTAATAGTCCAAGTCGCTTAGCCTCGACGGCAAGGTTTAGGGCTTGAGATGGGCTGCAGTCGAGCGTCTTAATCCAACCAGCTGTGAGGAGTTCCTCTCCATGGAAACCAGAACACACGCCAAGATAAAGAGCGAAAGCCACGGCTCTGGGTGTTGGCTGAACTCTCCGCCGAATCTTAAACGTCCGGCCGCTGAGATGACCGGATTGGCTCCAAGAACTAGCTGTGTTCCGAATTACTTTGTCGAGCGTGGCATCACTCAGGCGCCCTCCGACCTTTTCCCGAAGCCCCTCCGTCATTGACTTGCGGGGCATCTCTAGTCCCCCAGCCAACGGCACGATGGCTTGCGCAGTTGCCATCAAGAGCGGATCGCGAGCAAGGGCAGCCAGGATTGCGAGCAGTGGCCTCGAGGCCGGGTCGGCGTCCCAGAGTAGGCGAAGGACACGGAAAAGTGGAATCTCCGGATCAAGAGCGTAGAGTTCGCTGAGCCTTTGGAGGGAGAGACGACGCGTAGATGTAGTCGGCTTGCGGAGGCAATTCCCCTCAATTACAGCGTCCGCGTAGTCTTTCCGTGAGCCTTTAGGGGGCACCGCATTCAGAACGGATGCGAGTTCAGCAAGCATCATGGTTCTGCTGGAATGAGTGCCCTTGTCGCCAAGACGAAAACCAAGAGCGTATTCGATTTTTTCACCGAAGAATATAAGCATGGGTCGTCCTGCCGGCAAACTTGCCGGCTCACAAGAATAAGGGGCTGGGTTTGTTTGTATGCCACTTGGAAGTCTAATGTCAAGAAGATAATATTTACGCCGGCAAACTTGCCGGCTAGCTACTCCCAGAACCACTTCTATCAATTCGGCGTAAGGGTACTCTATGGGGTTGTAAGCCCCAAACCGTCGAAAATTCCGCCTCCCCACTTCCACGCCAGCTACGATTACATCGATATCAATGCTCGGCTTTTTTGACTAAAACCGCGAAAAGTCCATTTCTCAGGCCGGGATTTTGCCCAATACATCAAAAAGGTAAAAATAGGAGCGGAACTCGACTCCTTCGGCATAGCCAGAAATCACCCATGGATAAACGACGACAGCACGGGAATTTCGCAGACCAGACCGGTTTTCGCTTGCCGAAGGACGTTTCATTCTGCAAGCAGGTGCTGGTTGAGGGCTGGGCCTATGAATTTCGCCACCGCGGTCTCGGCCAGTTGGGCCGGGTCGTCCTCCGGGAGACCGCGGACGGGCGCACGCACATTTCCAGCGAAGTGGCCGGGGATGCCAAAGACCCGAGGACGGCGGAACGGATGGCCATCTTCAAACCGCTAGCCCTTGAAATCATTCAGCGCATCGAGGCGGGCACTGGCGGTTCGTCGACCGATGGGTGGGCGGAGCCACCTGAACCGCTTCCACCGGAACCCAGGGAAGTGATCGAAAGCAAGATGATCTCTTGTGAACGGTGCGGCGGCCGACTCGCCATACTCATCTTTGCTCCCGGAGCAACCGATGACGGGCACTTCGAGGATTATGCCCGCAAGATGTATCCCGAATACGCCCGGCTCAACGTGCAGACATGGATCATCGGTCCGGGGCTGGGCACTGGACCGATGATCGACCGACCGGCGGAGATACTCAAGGTATGGCCGACGCGCGAACCGATACTGCGGCAACGACCGGCGGAGTTCAATGCCATGCTCGATCTGTTGAGGAGCCGACATTGCCGGTAGAGGGTCTGTTCTTAAGTCGGTTGGATGTTCCATTGCGCCCAAAGGGGCTATTTTTCCCATTAGACCGTTTCGAGGGGTTGGGCAAAAATATCCTATAGGGAGCCCCCTTCAGAATTCGGACGGGCCGAGCACGTGAGAAAGATCTTGTGAGGGAGGAAGTATCCTCATATGTCTCCTTCCGGCGAGCCGTCACGCTCTCTGAGTTTGAAAGTCTGCACGTCCAGCCGACTACACTAGTAACCCCAGCTAAGAATTAGTGAGTGCCGTTCAACGCCTGCGCGGCGGCTGCGAGCTGATTGTCGCGGCCCTCTACCGCCTCGGCAAAGGACCACGGCACATCAATGTTCGGTGTAATCCCGTTGCCCTCGATCTGCGTTCCCTTCGCGCTTACATAGGCAGCTACCGGTACAACTAAACGATATCCGAAGCCTAGTTTGCTTGCGCTTCGGGATACCAGCCGTCCCGGTGTCTTGCTCCCTACAATCATTGCGAGGCCGTTCTCCTGCGCAAATTGAGCAAGCATTTCCGCAGCTCCTGTCGTGTGCTCGTTTACGAGAATCACTGTGCGTCCGTGGTGGGAGCGGCGGCCGAGAGCTTCCGTGTAGAGGAAAACGGAAGTCTTCGTGCCGAACTTGAGCGCCAGGCCGGGGATTGCGAGCTTTGAGCGAGGAACCTTATCAAAGATCGGAAGGGTGGAAGGGTGTTTCCCCGTCTGTGCCATCTTCCGGTCCCGGCTGTAGCCGACAGGAAGACGGTCGGGAGTGAGATAGCTCATGAGCGCCAAGCCGCCGATCCCACCCCCGGGATTCCCTCGCAGGTCAATGAGGAGCCGGTCAGCACTCGCAAATTTGTTTCTGAAAACGGCATCGACTTCATTCGCGAAGTCAATACCGATCTTGCCTGGGAAAAGGCTGACTTTCAGGTAGGAGATTCCGCCTGGCTGCTCGCCGGTGGTGATAGCCGTGGGTTCGGAGTACGGATTGTCCTTGTACTTCGGTGCGCCCGTCTTGAGCACAAGCGAGAGTTCATTGCCGCTGCTCGACCGCGCTATGGTGATCGGAATGCTGTGTTGCATCTCGAACGGTGGTTCTGCCGCCGGCGCCGCCGGCGGCGTCATCGGTTGACGAGAAACGGGCACCAACACCACGCCTGAGCGTACTCCTGCGGTGTCTGCGCCGCCACCGGGGAGCACGGACGGAAAAACCCAGCGCCGCTCGCCCTTAAAAGTCTCGACGGCAAAGCTCGCGTTGATCGCGTTGCGTGGTGTGATCGGTGTGTGCTCTGACAGGAGCCCGAGCCCCTTTGGCGACAGGTCCATTAACATCTTCTGGATCGCGCTCTCGAAGGCCGCCGTGCTGCTGGCGTTCACGATTGAGTCACGGTGGCGTTGCACGATAGCTTGCCACGCCGATTGATCGAATGCGGGGCTGTAATACTTCTCTGAAACGGTCGTTTCGATCTTCTTGAGGATGGATTCACGCTGCTCTTTTGTGAGGGTCATATCGGTTCCTTGAGGAAATCAGAGATTGCCGTCCGCATCACCTACGATCTGGACACCTGCCCAAAAGTAAGGTGCAAGACCACGGTTGAGAAAATCCAGTTGGGCCGTGCGCAGCGCATCCACCTTTCGAGTGTGACGAGCGAGCTGCGCGTAGAAGAGGGACATCAAATATTCGGTGGAGTGATCCTCCAAGTCCCACAGAGTGGACACCACGGAGTCTGCTCCTGCCTCGATGAAGGCGTTGACTAGGTTCGCAACCCCGGCCTGGCCTACCGGACCAACTCCAGTATTGCAGGCCGAAAGCGTGACGAGCTTCGCGTTTAGATGCAAGCGCCGTACCTCGCGGACCTGAAGCAAGCCATCCTCCGCGCCGGTAGGGTCGGGAGCAAAAATCAGCGCGGAACGATCGGGATAATCCACGTCTGCATAACCATGAAGTGCGAGATGGACAACTTCAGTTTTGTTGAGCGCGAGACTTTTGAATCGTGACTCGGTAGCATCCGCGCCCAAGAGTATCGTGCTGGGTTTCGGTAAATCGCCTGCGATTGTTTCGACTTCAAGCCTGCTGTCCGGGAGCGGCGCAAGCTGGCTGCGCTCCGGGCCGCTGATCGCCCGCACGATGGGATTGCGTGTATCCGCGGGCTGCGTCCATGCTGCGACTCCAACAAACGGTAAGGAAAGAGCAGCTTCGGGATTAACCCGCTTATCCAGCATGACGTAAACGGTCGATGATGGCGCAACATCTACAGTGTGCGACTTCAGGAGATAAGAATCATGATCTGCAAGCGCGGCGAAAGGCAACAGATGCAATGAGCCATCGGGAACGACGATGAGGTCGCGTTTTGCCGGATACTCCTTCACTGGACCCAAAAGGTCTGTGAATAGCTTCTGTGCGAGAGGAAGATCCACTTTGCGCGCGCGAATCTCGTTTCTATAGTGATCCGCCTCGGACTCGATTGCTGTCTTCGATGGAAGCTGGTAGGACGTGACCGATTCGCGTGTCACCGCGAGAGCATATGAGTGCGGCTCTGCCAAAACGTATTCGATTAACAGTTCGTCGGGCGAGAGAGACGCTTGCAAAGCTGCCAATCGCACCGGATGTTGAATCGTTAGTTGCGTGAGCGAGCTCGGAGTGATTGCAAGTTCTGTGCTGTAAATAGCAGAGCTAATCGAGGCACGCTGGCCAGGGTCTTGAGTGTTGATGAGTGCGAGATTCAGTCGCGTCAGTTCCTCTTCAGCGGGCGTGGGCGCGTGAACGGGTTGGTTCTCGTGATGTTCAAGCGCCTCGGCCTCGATCCGGCCTCGCACACGCTCGAGAGCTTGCAATGCTTCGTCATAGTGGTGCTGGCTGCACAGAGCTGCAAAGTAGCCGGAGTAGACATCACTCATCTCGGCCAGCAAGTACCGTTGGATGGCCGTTGTCGGCGCGTGCTGGATCATGCCCTCAACAAGGGTGATGCTCTTCTGATAGAGCACGTTGGAGGCTCGCATATCTCCTAGCCTGGCTGTGATGTCGGCCTTAATGGCGAGGTTCCTCGGAACAAGGTACAACTCATCAGCATTCTTCGTATTTGCATCAATCGCGGTATTGATCGCTGCCAGTGCGGCGCGAAGGTCGCCGGTATGCACGTATGCAGCGGCCAGCAAACCACCCGCATCTGTCACGCCGCGAAAGTTGTCGATCTTCGTGGAGATTTCGACGGCGTGTTGGTAGTCAGAGATCGCAGCACCCCAGTCTCCACGGTCCCGGTTGACGGAGCCACGGTCGATGTAGACCTGGGACTTGTGGCCCTCGTACCGGGTTCCCTGCAAGCGCGCAAGTGACTCGTTTGCGAGCTGATAGGCTTGGTCGTACTGCCGGAGCCCGTCAAGAGCTTCTATCTTTGAGTAGACGGCTATCGTGGGATACGCAACGTCCGGCCTTGATGCAGCCAGTTTGATCGCGTCATTTAAGGGCGTCAGAGCCTCCTTGTAGCGGTGGAGTTGTACGAGTCCAGCGCCGAAGATGCTTGCGTATCGAACTGTGGCGCCTGGATCGCGTTCGACTTTAGAGAGCAACCACGCCCGCAAGACCAGTGTCTTCGCCGTGTCTGTGTTCCCCAAAATAAAGGCCGCTATGCCTTGCTCGCCTTCGGCCCTGGTCGCTTCCGCGGGATGATGCAAATGAAGGGCGAGCGTTTCAACATCCTTCCAAGTCGAGCTCGCCCTTCCTGCGTCGTAGTTGATTTCAAGCATTCCCCGAATCGTCAATATGCGAAGCCGGGTTTCAGGGTCTTGCGCTTCCGGTTTCGCTAGGTCTCTATCGAGACGCAAGATCGTCTGAGTGATATTGGCGGATTCGTCCGGGGGAATCTGACTCACCTCGGCATAGAGGGCCTTTGAGCTCTTGTGCTGAGCAAGAAAGAGCTGTTGAGCCTTCCGATAGAGGGGCAACGCATCTTCCCAGCGGTTACCCCACGACAACGTGTCTGCCTCGTACAGCACGCTCTCTGCTGACTCCGGAGGGGCAGAGGGGCGATGCGGTGTGATTGCATACCAATACGCAGCGCCGACCACAGCGACGGTGATCGCTAAAGCGCCTGCCACTCTTTTGATGCTCCGGGGGATTCGCAACGGCATCACATACAGTCTAACCACTGCGGGGAGATAAGTAGAAGTCCCTCTTAGCGACCCCGGCCACGCTCAAGGCTGATGACCTTCACCTTATTTTTGCCAACCTGAAGATCGACGCGTTGCCCGAGAGAAACTTCGGCCGTCAGTTGCTTCCTGGGAATGATGACAAAAGCATTTCCGCTCGTTGCAACGGCCAGATGTTCCCGGCTTTGCGCCAACACCCAACCGGTAGTCTTCGTTCCTTCAAGAAGTGGGCGCTCGGCGGTGGGCATATCGCGGATATTCCCCGCCGACTGTTTCAATAAACTGCTGGCCTCTTTTACGAGGACATCTCGATCTCGTGTTGTAGCGCTCGTTGAGCTGTTGACATCTTTTTCGGGCATCGAAATTCTGTTACCTCTCCGTCTCTATAGAACCTGGAACGGACTTTGTGAAGAGAGCAAACGAGAGAAACCAGCCAACGACCCCTGGGGAAAAGGAGAAGGCCCTTTGAAAATCTCAGGAATGGGAGCAGATCTATCGTAGCAAGTCAAGCCCAAAAATCGCACCGTCGCTACAGACGTGCGGTATCCAACTTGATACTTTTGACGGGAAGTTTCAGCGTCCCCGGCTACGTTCGAGGTTTTTGACGACCGCTCGATCCTTCTTCATTTCGAGCTGAACCTGTTGCCCTAACTCTACGTCCTTCGATAGTACGCTCCGATGAAGCACTACAAATTGATTCGGGCTAGTCGCTATTGCGACGTGCTGCTGGCTTTTTGCCAGCGCCCACCCTGCCGCAAATCCTCCGCTCTGTAAGGTTCGTTCATTGATTGGCATATCGCGGATATTCCCTCTGGTCGACCGGAGGAGCAAGTGTGCCTCGTCGGCCAGCTCTTTGCGGTCCCGAGCTGTTCCGCGGCCTGGTTCTGTCGGGGCGCGGAAGACCTTCGGCGGCTCAATGGAGGAGCGAATCACTGCGATCAAACCTGAGTTGTTCCTATGCTCGTGGCTCTGAATCGAGGCCTCAATCATCAGTTCTGGCTTTACCCGGCTCCAATTGAGTCGATAGCCTGCCTCGGCCGCCAGCTCGCGGAAAAACTCGCGCTGCGTCCGTCCGTTCCCTTCCCTAAAAAAATGTATGTGATTCAGGTCGCCCAAAAAATGGGCCGCTCTCGCGGAAAATGTCTCTTCGTTCAAACCTTTCAAGTGCTTCTCCGCTGCGAGCGCCGACAATGTGTTGTCGAGCGTAATACTCAAAAATTCCTTACGCACAAACCAACTGAAGCCTGGTCGCCGCAGGTCGGTGGGGCGTGGCTCACCGGCCCACGGATAGACTTCCTCGAAGAGTCGTTTATGGATTTGCTGAAGATGGGCGCGGTCGAATGAGCCTCGAACCGGATTTAGCTCTAATTCGACCGCAGCGGCGGCGGTCGTGAATCGCTCGAATTTATCGAGCTTGGCTTGATCGGTGTAGCCGGGAACGTTTTTTAAGATGTTGTTGCGGTAATCGAAAAACGGATCGTCGCCGGTCGGTGCCTTCGCCATAAGCCCTTAGACGATAGTTGCAGTGTAGGCACGAATGGCGCTACGCATCTCGGGCAACGACATTTCTCCATTCGCAAAACGCTCAAGGATCTCGCGTCCCTCCGGCTCAAGCTCCATACCTTCGATACGGAGCGAACCGAGTGCGCTTTCCACTGCGAGGCGTCGGTTATCAAGTTCAACATCTGCGACTGGCAAAGTTGCAACAGCCATAAAAACCCTCCGTCAGAAGCTCACTTTTCAATTTTACTCTGATATCTCAAGGAACTCTAGTAGATAAATAGCACTTCCGAAAGGGGTTGGCGTGCCGATCCTGCCGGCACGCCGTCTTTGGTGGGAGCTATGCGGGGGGTGGAACACTGAGACTGTCTTTCAGGGCTTCGCCCTGTCTACGAACAAAAACCGGGCGGGTGTCCTCGGTCATGGCGAGCTGCCCGAGACTGAGGAGCTGGTCGGAGGCGAGCGGACGACGGGCGTGTACAACAAGGTCAACAAAATGGCCCCCAACGAGGTTCCATTCATGCGAACCGATCCGCGCGCCCGAGTGGGTGAGAAAGTGAGCCATATTGCCGCACAACAGGCGCACAGTCGAGACGACACAGATAGGCTGCCCGTCGAACATACCCTCCCAGGTCAGCTCGTCGGCTGGGGTGGTCTTCCCGCCACAATGACCGGCCTTTCGCTGGGAGATGAGGGTAAAAACGTCACTCCACCGGCGCGGCATCGCTACACCTCCTCCGGTTGAATGGCGGTTGGCTCTGCTGGCGGCTGCGGTTTCTTTTTCCGTGGCTCCCTGCCGACGGCCCACGGCCCGGCTCGGCGAACGAACTCGCGCACGGCGCCGTCCAGTTTGTTCCTGGCCTCTAACAGGTCATACAGGTTGAAGCACGTTGAGCATCCGCCGATGATCTTTCCCCGCCCGTGCTTCTCCGGGTTGTACTGCGGATGTTTGGGACATTTCGCCTTGACCCGCTCCCTGACGGTGAGCTTGTAGTTGAATTTCAGCATGGCAATTCCTCCTATGGACGCAGGGGAGCCAGGGGCCTTGCGGCCCCGACCCGGTTGAGGGTTATTTGCTGGTTTTCTTGGCAGGCTTCTGTACTTGCTTCTTGGCTGGCTTCTTCGCGGTACTCTGCGGAGAGGCCTTCGTCGCGGCTGTCTTTGCCGCAGGGGCGGGTTTCGCTGTTGCAGAGGCCTTCGGCTTCGCCTTCGCTGCCAGCTCCGCTTCTACTTCTTTGCGGATGGAAGTCGTATTGACCGAAAACGATTTTGCTAGGGCTTCCAGTCGCTCGGCCTTCTTGTCGGTGAACTCGTTGACAGACAGCTCATGCGAGGCCGCGGCCAGCATGGCGACAACCATAGCGGCATCAGCTCCGAGCTCCTTGAGCTTGGCGCTCAGTTTCACTTTGCCGTCCCATGCAAAAAGCTCCTTCGGCCAGTCCAGCAACTTCGCCAGCTTCATCAGGCCGTTGTGATCTGCGCGGCTGATAGAGTGCTGTGCGACGGCAATGTAATCCTCGTCCTCGATGCTGACCGTTTCCGATGCCTTATAGATCGCCGCGAAAACGCGGGAGCGGACTGCGGCCTCTTTCCGGGCCTTCGCTCTCTTTTCTTTCATATCCGGCGAGCTGGAGCCTGGGTGGACGTTGTAGGAGAAGTGGAGACTGCACTTAGTGTTTGTGCAGACCTTCACCTTTTGACCTTGTTGCTGCCCGTCGATGTAGACGCCTACTTTTGTGTCTTCGCAGACGGTTCCCTTTTTCACGACTTCGTACTGGTTCGGTGTGAGAACGTCGTTCGGAGTTGAGCTGCTGCGCCCGTATTCACTGGAGATTCTGACCGCCTCTGTGTTGCTGGCCTTCAACTCTTCGAGCGTCACGTCGATAGCACGGTTGACCTTCGCGTGATAGCAGGTCGGCAGAGTACAAATATCTTTCTGCTTCACGTCGGGGAAAAGCATTCTGTCGTTGCCTGTGCGCTTCTTGCAATCCGTGCAAGCTCCTGCGTTCGGGATCAAATTCGCGTCGTTGATGTCGAACGATGCGGAGGCAAGAACGAGCATTACGTTCTGCGAGATGAACTTTCGCAGTTCGTTGATTGACACAACACCCTCGCGGCGGTTGTTCCACCTGTCGAAGAGGCAAACCTTCAGAAGCTCTTTTTGGAGCGACTTGTCGAGCCGTGCCATCTCCAACGCATGGCCTTCGGTGATCTGCTCTTTCCGTAGAGCGTCCTGCACAGCGGCGTCCGCACTCAGAAGGCGAAGGCGAAGCCTGACATAGCTTTCCTTTTTGCCCAACTTCGCTGCGAGGTCGGCGGGCGTGAGCGGTCGATTCTCTGCTCCTGCGGCGGCAAACATTTGCTGATAGGCTTCGGCCTCTTCAAGCGGCTTGAGGTCTTCGCGTAGTAGATTCTCGATGATGCGTGCAGCGCGGGCTTCCTCGTCGGTGTACTGGCGGCACACGCACGGGACCTCGGTTTTCCCTGCGATCTTGGAGGCACGGAGGCGTCGTTCACCCGCGATCAGCTCATAACGTTTCTCGCCTTCAAAAACTCGGACGAGAAGCGGAACGTGTATCCCTTCGGATGCGATGGACGCGGCCAGTTCTTCAAGGGCCTTCTGGTCAAAGGTTTTGCGTGGATTGTCGGGCGACACCTGAATCAGTGCCACTTCGATCATTTCGATTGTCTTAGAATCAGTGGTAACGGCAACGGTGTTCATTTCGATCACTCTCCTAGTGGTTGTGTGCATCGTTGTTGTGGTGGGCGGTGTTCTCAGCACCGCCCTAAACACTGCTTGCGGAAACTCTCAGTCCCCTTTCAGGAAGCCCTGTTCTTCAAGGGTTCGGCTCCACAACCCAGCGAAGTTGCGCTGTGCTTGGACCTGTAAGGTGTCGATCCGGCCCGTCTCGGCATCGACGGAAAACTGCTCCATTCCTGCGTAATCGTTGCGAAAGTAGTAGGGATGACATTCCTTCACTGCCCCGTTCTCGATCTCCATCTCGAAACACATCTCGGGGTCGCGCATCAGGTCGCCGTTTAGTTCTCCGTAGTGGCAAATAGACAGGGCGGGGAGGCCGCGAGGCCCTAGCCCGATGTTCTCCACGGTGAGGGACATATAGGGTGGGTTCTCGATCTTCACAGTCGTTTCGGGACGGCTCAGAAGTGAGGGGTGGATCACGATCAGTTCATGAAGAAACTGCATTGGTTTGTGTCCTCCGTTTTTGCCTTTTTGGCAGTGGCATGTGACATACATGCCGAACGCCACCTGGCGAAGGCGGGGGGTAGCAAGTGCAAGGGGAGGGGTATCCCCCACCCTTGAAACGAAGCGATAGCGAGAGTGGAAAGGGCGAAGCGCAGCGGAGGTCTGCACAAGCGAAGCGCGGAAGATTGGGGAAACCCCTTGCGGGCGCGAGGGGCGGAGCTCCCCTTAGGAGCATGTTGCATCTGCGAGGACGAGGCCGGTTCTTCTTGCCGGCGTCGTTATCGCTGCTCTTAAGGGACGGCGTTGCGGGCAGGAACAGGCCCGCTAGAGGGGGTAGCGGAAAACTGGCCGCGTCCTCTGCGGCCAGGTTGAAGCGTGGGGCAGGAGCCCCTCTGAATCATTTGCATTTTCTATGGGTACTCGGGTTTTCTAGTCTAAACTTACTGTAGTAGCTATCTCCCACACAAAAAGATGGTAGAACGCATGAAACTGGGCACAATCAACAAACTATTGGCGGTCGTAGCTGTCGTCGGTTTGGGATTTCTACTGCTGCCGCGGATGCCGCAGAACAAGCAGATATCGGGCCTTT
>VFSW01000823.1_pt1 | contig 45974 bp, 45 predicted proteins | sample 5358111 | NCBI WGS metagenome assembly VFSW01 (sample SAMN11554181, study PRJNA540505) | mine drainage metagenome | isolation source: sediment from site ElyBrook_90M | place: USA: Ely Copper Mine, Vershire, VT | collected 2017
TCGCCGCCATCAGCGAGCCGATCGTCGTCACGCTCAGCACGATCCATTTGTAATCAATTCGCCCGCGTAAACCAGCGCCCGCGGGCGCGCTTTTTGCCAAATCCGCCATTTTCCTTCTTCCTCTCTCAAAATTTTCTTTCGACCAATCTCGGTCCATTCACTTGCGTTTCAATTGCCTGCGCCCACAGCAGTGTGGCACCGCTGACAAACTGCTTGGACTTGAGGGACCGAAATGTACTGCTGCGTCGGATCGCCAGCGGGATGCGCGACATGACAATCCACGCAATGCGCCGCGTTCGGATCGATGTTTTGCCAGCGCGCCAGAAAGAAATGAAAGTGATTGTTGAAATCCTGGCGCGCCACGACATCGCCGTGACACTTGAGGCACGAGTCGTCGCCGAGCTTGTTTTGCGTGATCGCCGGGCGATGATAATTGCCGCTGTAGAACGCTGCCAAATCAACCACGCCCTGCGACAACCCCTCGATGCGTCCAAAGGGTCCGCCGCCACTATGACAATCGATGCACGTCACCTGCTTTTGCGTATGAAACGCGGCAAGCGTCGCTGCACTCTTTTCAAGCGATTGCTGATAGTACGTTGATTCCGGCTCCGTGTGGCACGACGCGCAAAATACGTCGTGGTTTTCCAACTGCATCCCGTACGCTGCGCTGCCTGTGCCGGCGACGATGATTAGCACTAGCGCGATCAACCCGCCGTACACCACGATGCGCGTCCGGCCGGTGAGCGCGCGCAAACGCGCGAGTAAGCTGGGGCGCGATTGCCGCGCGCGACGGGCGCGCCGCGTTGCGCCTGATGATGGTTGTTTTTGCGCCACCCTTCTCTCCACGCTCGGAAAATGTCACTGCTCAGTCCCGCCGGCTTGACCAATTTGTCCGATCCATCGCGGGACAAGGATGCCCGCGAACTACGTGCGGGAAGCTGGCTGGGTAGAAACACTTGGGCGGCATTATACTGGCAACAACGCAGAAAATCAAGCACAACGCGTCTTGAACAACCGAGCCGCTACCTCTCACTTGCCAAAGATCCATCGCAGCGTGCTGAATCCCAGCCGATAAAACCACGCGCCGCGATTGCCATAGACGACGTGCGCGACCGCGCGCTTGAACCGCACACGGCGACCGAACGCGCTCCACGCCACGCGGCGCTGATAATCCGCGAACGAAAAATCGCCGCGCGCGAGCGCGCGCAACGCCTCGTCCGCGGCAATCATTCCAAAGTTCAGCGCGTGCGAAATCCCTTCGCCGAATAACGGCTCGGTCCCCGCCGCGTCGCCGGCGAGCAGCACACGCGGCGCGGAATGCGCCGCCGACGCGTCGAACCAGCGTTCCGGATGTCCCTGCAAATGCGCGTCGTCGAGTTCGATCTGGCGCGCCGCCAGCGCATCGTCGAAAATCGGCTTCAACTCTGCGCGCGGTCGGTCGGGACGAACCCGCGAATCGAACACGCCGCGATTCATCACCGGCACGCCTTGTTTCACCGACGGGAAATCCCAGTAATAACCCTGCACGCCGCGCGCAATCGGCGTGAAATCAAACACCGCGGTATGATCGATAAACTCCGGCGCGCGCGCGGCGTCGATTGGCGTCAGAATTTCCATCAGTCGCGAGATGCGGTCCCAGCGCATCAGCCCCAATTTTTGCCGCACAACGCTGTTCGCGCCGTCCGCGCCGATCACGACCTTCGCCCGGTACGTGCCGCTTTTCGTCTGCACGCTCACGCCTGCATCGTCGCGCTGAAGATCGACCAGCGCCTCGCCCTCGCGCAACTCGACGCCGCGTTCGCGAGCGCGCTGCGCGAGCGCGGCGTCGAACTCTTCGCGGCGAACGACGCGAAAAACATTCTGCATCCGGAAAGTAAAGTCCACATCCTGATAGGTGAACTTGAGCGCGTGGATGGAAAACGCGGGAACGGCGATGTTGGCGCGCAACTGCGCTAGCAGCGCGTCGGCGTGCGTCGTCACGCCGCCGCCGCAGAGTTTCGGGCGCGGAAACACAGCTTTCTCGACGACGAGCGTTCGCCGCGCGAGATCAGGTTGCCGATTGGCGATTTGAATGGCAGCGGCAGACCCTGCCGGTCCCGCGCCGACGATGAGGATATCGTAATTGGTCATTTTCTAAAGCCACGACGGAAGACGGACGACAGAGGACGGATAATTTCCGTCGTCGGTCATTCGTCCGCCGTCACGTTTTCATTCGCCTTCTGTGGGCGCGGCAACCATCGCCTCGCGCGTCGGCGCACTCTGGCGATTGACCAAACCAATGCCTGCGATAATGAGCGCCAGTCCGACAAGCGCTTCCCACTCGACCGGTTCGTTCAGCAGCAACGCGCCCCACATCACGCCGGTAATCGGAATCAGGTAGGTGACCAGCGACGTACGCGTCGCGCCGGTGTGTTCGATCAACCAATAGTACAAAACGTAGGCGAACGCCGTGCCCATCAGGGACAAGATCAACAGCGCGCCCATCGCTTCGAACGACGGGCGCAGCGTGAATGGATGATCGAACGCAAGACTGAGTGGCAGCATAACGAGCGCGGCGCTTGCCAACTGTCCCGCCGACGCGACGACGTGCGATGTGCCGGCGAGAAACTTGTGCGCGATCAATGTCGCCAGCCCGTAGCTTGCCGCGGCGACCACCACGGCGAATTGTCCCCAAAATTCGATCTGGATGCCCTGACGCAAATCAGGGATGAACAGGATGACGACGCCGATAAAGCCGACCGCCACGCCCGCCGCCTTGACGAGCGTCAACCGTTCGTCTCGCGTCCAGACATGCGCAAAGATCACAGTGAACAACGGCATCGCCGCCGTGAGAATCGACGCGAGTCCACTCGAGATGTGCGTTTCGCCCCACGTAATGAGCGTGTACGGAATGGCGCCGTTGAAAATTCCCATACCAATGAGCACCAGCCACTCGCGTCGCGCGCGCGGGATCGATTCCTTGCGTAGCGCCAGCACCGCCATCAACGCGAGCGCAGCCATCAGCGTCCGCGCTTCGACAAAGGTGAATGGCGGAATCTCTGCCCCGCCGATTTTGATAAAGAAGTACGACGCACCCCAAATCGCGCCCAACAAGAGGAGAATGAACCACGACATCGCTCGATGCTCCCGACTCACGTAGGTAGATAACGCACAGACGTCACCGCGTTATTGTAGCACAATAACTATATCGTGCAATCGGCAGAAATCTTACGCGTCAATCGATGAGTCTGGCAGAAAGACAAAGCACCTGCGGCTCGACGCGTTTCGCGCGTCGGCGGCAGGTGCTCTTGGGCTAACAGCCGGTCAGTGAAAACTTACCGATAGCCCTGAAGTAAGGACGGTTCGACTGCTTCCCACAGAAAGGGTTCGAGTAGCGCGCGGGCGTAATGCCCAGCGGCACACAGCGCCACAACGAGCATCGCAGCGAACATGCCAACGAGAACACCCGTGTAGGACACCGCTACTGGGTCGAGTGACATGATTGACCTCCTGATATTCTCATTGTAGGCGCATTGGAGACATTGCTCAATAGGACATCGGTGCCATCAAAACCGCGTACCGTTTTGTACGGCAACGCCTTTTTGTCAGCCGCCGATCACGCGCGCGTATCAAAACATTTGATTGCAGACTCTTTTTAGCAGATTCACGCCGATTGGGGGCAAGTAGCGCCACTCTTGCTTCCAACGGATTAGGGGCGGGCAACGCCACTCCCGCCCCTTTTCAGATTATTCTCCACGATCAACTTTAATTTGCCGAGGAAACTAAATATGGTCGGGCTCGGACCTCAAAAGCAGCACGCTGACGCCGGATCGACCACAATGTTCTCTCTTTTGAGCGACGAGGAACTCGTAGACAAGGTGTTGCGCCTCGGTCGGGAGACCGATTTCGAACGACACCTTCTCCCCCACGAACGCTTGCACTTGCAAGCGATCAAGGCAGAGTTGCTCATTCGCCTCCGTAGCAAGAAACGACAGCGTTAATCCACGCTTCGGTCCGCAGAATCATGCCAGAGCACCCGTTGTTTGCCGCACCCGCGGCTCGACGTGTGCTTTTTTGTTCTGTCGGCTGAACGCGGGCTAGGACAGCATCGCGCCTTCGAGTTTCAGCAGCATTGCCTTCATCGGCAGACCGCCGCCGTAGCCATGCAATCCGCCATCGCTGCCGATCACGCGGTGGCACGGCAGGATGATCGGAATCGGGTTTGTCGCGAGCGCGCGACCCACCGCGCGCGACGCGCGCGGCTTGCCGATCGCGCGCGCGATCCACGCGTACGAGCGCGTCTCGCCGAACGGAATGCGGCTAGCTGCCTGCAGCACCGCGCGCTGAAACGGTCCGATCGCCGACCAATCGAGCGGCAGCCCAAAGGCACGGCGGCGTCCCGCAGCGTATTCCTTCAGCTCGCGCAGCATCTCCCCTGGCGCGTCCGCGCGCAGAACGCCGTCGGGATACGCGCGCTGCAAATCGCGCAACGCGTGCGCCCGCGTCGCGCGCGGCAGCTGCAGCCAAGTCAATCCGCGCGTCGTCCACGCCAAGCCAATCCAGCCGATGCGTGTTTCGACGACCGCCAAATTCGTTTCCTGCAATGATTCCAAAAGTCGAGCGCGAATTGCCGCGCGCTGCTGCGCTGCCGGTATCTTTTCAAACGTTCGCATCTCCGTCAGCGTCCGCGAGAGCGAAACCAAACTAGCGTCATGTTCGATCTGTTTTTCCAATGCACTCCGTTCATTTCTGCGGTTTGCGCTCATTCTTTCTCCCGCATTTCGTCATTCAATAGCACGCGCAACTTTTTCAGCGCGCGATGTAATCGCACATAGGCATTGTTCGGCGTACACTCCAACGTCAGCGCGATTGCCTTCCCATCCAATTCATCGAAAAATGCGAGCAAGAGAATCTCGCGGTCGCGCTCGCCCAAGCGCGCCAGCGCGCGTCGCACCGCCGCGTACTCCTCTTGCGTCTCAATACCGTCGTGCCCGTCGTCCGTCGCGCCCACGGTCTCAGCGCCAAGTTCGACATGCGCCCGGGGATCGCGATAGAAATCCGCCACACGCCGCGCAGCGATGCGGTATAACCACGCGAGAATCGGCTTGCCCTGCCAGCGCACGCGTCGGATACCGCGCAGCGCGTCTTCAAATACGCTCGCGGCGATGTCTTCCGCCGCCGCGCGCGTTCCGACGCGTCGATACGCGTACGCGTAGATGCGGTCGTAGTACGCGTCGAACATCGCGCCGAAACCGGCGGCGCTGGTCTGCGCGCGTTCGAGCAACGCCCGTTCACCGGCTGATGGCATTCGGCTCCAGACTGAGGGCGAACAATTCGTCCTGCGGAGTGCTGCTCTCGAAATTGAGCAGCCAGCGCTTCCGCCATAGACCACCGCCATAGCCGGTGAGACTTCCATCGCTGCCAATGACACGATGACACGGAATAATGATAGGGACCGGATTCTGGCCATTGGCTCTGCCCACCGCTCTGACGGATTCGCGCGTCCCTACCGACATGGCAACGTCGAGATATGAGACCGTCTTACCAAAAGGAATCTTTTGCAATTCGCGCCAAACCCTTTTCTGGAATTCGGTCCCTTGGAGGTCCAACGTGAGCGAGAATTCCTTTCGCCTGCCCGTAAAGTATTCATCCAACTGCGAGACACAATCTTGCAAGACGGGCGGTGCGGCGAGATCGTCCTCGACGTCATCGTCGACGAACAAAATGGATGATACACCGTTCGCGCTGCCGGTGATTTCTAATACCCCGATCGGCGAGCGATAATATCCTGTGAAAAGTTCACTCATCATCTAGTCTCCGCTTTCTTACGAACGTAGAGCAGCTTTTCAACGCGCGCGACGACCTGACTTTTCTCATCGACCACATCCACCACAAATGTCGGCTCGACTTTTTCTCCGGCGTCCGCGCGCTGCTTGATCTCGGCGACGCGTTCTGGCGGCATCTCGAACGTTGCCGTCACTTTGCCACGCCCTGGACGCAGGAATTGAATCGTTGCCGCCTTGTCCCAGACAATATATCCATCGCCCAGGTGATGCATCAGCATGAGCATAAAAAATGGATCGCACATCGCGTAGAGCGATCCGCCAAAGTGCGTGCCCACCGCGTTGACGTTTAGCCGCGTCAGTTTCATTGCCACCCGCATCGTCCGGAAATCGGGCGCGGTATAGATCACGCGGATGCCTGCGCCGAGAAACGGGGGATAAAAATTGATCCACTTGAGACGACGATAGAAATTCTTGTTCACGCGCGCTCCAACTGGTTTATCGTGTATTCGCGCAAAATCTTACATCACCTTGCGGTTCTAACTCGACGCGCTGGAATAATGTTTGAGAGCGAACGTCCAAACACGATTCGAGATGACGAACAGTCCGATCGCCAACGCGAATCCGATCATCGTCGTCGTCTGATCGATCCGCCCGAGCAGCGCGCTTGCCGGAAACGTCGTCACGAACGCGATGGGCACGACGAAGGTCAGTACGGCGCGAATGATGCCGCGGTAGATCGTTACCGGATACCGACCGGCTTCGTAGAAACCATAGAACAGTTCAGTAAAATTATCCAGCTTGACAAACCAGAACGCCAGCGACACCATCATCAGCCACAGCGAGTAGACGATGGCGGTTGCCGCGAAAAGCATCAGGACGAAGAGCGCGATCTGTCCCATCGTGGGCACGATGTCCATCTGCCGCAGCGCGTAGACGATCAATGCCAAACCGATGATGACATCGGACAAGCGCCAGATCACGATGTTCCGCAAACTCGCGATGAATTGCGCGTTGACCGGCTTGGTCAAGACGAAATCGAACGTTCCGTCGCGAATCTGGTCAAGCACTGCGCCGACGTTCGGGCGCAAGAGCGCTTCCATTACGCCGCTGAACAGCGTGAACAGCGCGACGACCATGAGGACTTCGGGCCAACTCCAGTCGCCCAGCCGGTCGGTGTGCAAGAAAAAAATCGCGACGCTCACAATCGCCCACGCCAGCCAAAACACATTCATAAAAACGTTGGCGAGAAATTCGACGCGGTATTCCAGTTCGCTCAGGAACGAATATTTGTAAAAGATGCCGAGTAATCTCACGTACCGCATACGTTTATCTTTCGCTTTACGCCCCGAACGCGCTGAACTGTCGAATCCCGCGCCGCCAAACCCAGCGATAAAGAATGACTGACACGACGACCCAGAACAGCATTGCCGCAAAACCGTCCGCCAAATCGGTTGGTGTCAGACGTCCCGAAACGATCTCCACCGGAAAGGACAACATAAATCGGAACGGCAGCCAATTGGCAACCGCCGTCACATTGGGTGGAAAAAGCGCGAGCGGCGCGATCATGCCTCCTAGCATTTCGGAGAGCGCAAACCACATATCGTTCAGCGCCATCGAATCGGAAACCCAAAACGCCAGCAGACCCAAGATGTACTGGGACAAGAATCGAATCAGCCACGCCGCTGCCAGCGCCGCGCCGAACAACACCAGATTCAGCAGCGTCACATCGTAGTGAATCGTCGGAAAGATCAGCCAGGCGATCAATGCCAGCGGGACCAGAACGACCGGGCGCAAGATTTTATCCGCCAAGTTGGTCGAAAGATAATCGTGCAGCGGGTTGAGCGGATGTAAAAGTTTGATCGACAGGTCGCCGTGACGAATATCATACGCCAGCTCGTAAATGACCCACACGCTCGTCATCTGCTGGACGAACGCCAGCAACAGATAGTACGAGACGAAATCGCTCTGCGTGTACCCCGCCACCGGTCCACCCTCGGACATGGAAAACCACACCGCGAGCATGACGAGCGGCATGACGTTGATGAACATCCAGATCATCATACTGGCGCGATACTCAAACATCGCGGCGATGCCGCGGCGCAGCAACGCGGCGTACTTGACCAGCATCAGTCTTCCTCCCCCTCGTCTTCGTCGCTCTCGCCGCGTTCGGCGCGCGCACGCGCCGCCTCTTCAAAGACGCGCGTGATGACCTGCTCGATCGGCGGCTCTTCGATCGTTACATCCGCGATCGGCAGCTCCGCCAACATTCGCGCGGCGACGCCGGAGGTGGCATCACGCGGGACGAGCAGTTCAGCGCGCTGACCACGCGTCTTCACCACCTCGCCATACTCCTCCAGCCGGTGACCGTTCAACGTCTCCGAGAATTCGACGCGGATGAGTTTGTGCGGCGCGATCTTCTCTGCGAGCGCGTGCAGGTCGCCGTCGTACAACATCCGCCCATGATCGATCACGATGACGCGACGGCAGAGCGCGGTGACATCCGCCATATAGTGGCTGGTCAAGATGATGGTCGCGCGGTGCCGCTCGTTGTACTCGGTGATGAATTGGCGAATCTTGGTCTGCATCGTCACGTCCAAGCCAATCGTTGGCTCGTCTAGGAACAAGACTTGCGGTCGATGCAACAGCGCGGCGGCAAGCTCGCACTTCATCCGCTCGCCGAGCGATAGTTTGCGTACCTGTTTGTTCAGCAGCGGTTTCAGCTCCAGCAGTTCCGTGAGTTCATCCAGCGTTGACTTGAACTGCGCGTCGGGAATCTCGTAGATCGCCGCGTTCACCAAAAATGTTTCGATGGCTGGCAGGTCCCAATTGAGCTGCTGCTTCTGTCCCATCACGAGCGTGATCTTGCTCAAATACTCTTTGCGGCGTTCGCTCGGCGTAAAACCCAGCACGCGCGCGCTGCCGCTCGTCGGGTATAAGAGTCCCGACAGGACTTTGAGCGTCGTCGTTTTACCCGCGCCATTGGGACCGAGAAAACCAACAATCTCGCCCGCGTCGATGTGAAACGAAACATCGTCAACCGCTTTGACATCGGCGTATTTTCGCTTGACAAAAGATTTCACCGAGCCGATCAAACCCGGCTCTTTTTGGTGCACCTGGTAGTATTTGCAGAGATGCTCAACTTGAATTGTCACGTAGTACGATTCTCCTACAAGTCATCGTCTTGCCTGCGAGCCGAAAGTGTATCACAAAAACGCGAGGGCGTAAACATCGCGGTCAAGCCAAAACAAAAAGGCGGATCGAATCCGCCTTTCTCGCCTGATACGATACGCCCAACCCAGTCCTGCGAAGAGTTTCATGGCGATGCCGCGTCGATCCCGTGGATCGGCGCGTTCATTACTCCAATGCGCTCGTACGCGGCACGCGCCACCACACCCACAACGCAAAGCCGAGCGTGACGACCGCGCCCGCGATCAACGTTGCCGGCGCGCCCACCTGATCGGCTGCCGCGCCGGCGATCAGCGCGCCGACGGGCATCAGTCCGCCGAACGTCAGCGAATATACTCCCATCACCCGCCCACGGAATTCATCTTCCACATGCGTCTGCACCAGGATGTTCGCCATATTGAAGAGGACCATAAAGCCCCAGCCGACGATGAGGAGTGACAACAGCGATAGCGTCAAGGTATGAATCAGCGAAAAGAGAATGACTGCCAGCGGAAAGACCAAACTGCCGGTCGTCAAGAGTTTGCCTTTGAACTTGAAATGACCGAGCGCCGCGATCATCAGCGCGCCGATCAGCGAACCCGCGCCGCGCGCCGATTGCAACCAACCGTTCGTCGTGGCATCCCCGCCGAGCACGATCACTGCCCAATCCGGAAAGAGCGTGCTGTAACCCAAACCAAAGATGCTCGTCACGCTCACCAACGCAATGATCGTCCGAATGGTCGGATCGGCAAGAATGTAGCGCAATCCTTCCTTCAAGTCCTGCCACGCCGAGGTCACGCGCGCCCGCGTCACCATCGGCTTGATGCGCATCAGCAGCAACGCCGCAATGACCGCGAGGAACGAAATCCCGTTGATCGTAAAGCACCACGCCGGACCGAAGAGCGCGTAGGTGATGCCCGCGACGGCGGGACCGACCACCGTCGCGGATTGGAACATGGTCGCGTTCAGCGCAATCGCATTGCCCAGGTCTTCGCGCTCGACCATCTCGAGGACGAATGACTGGCGCGCCGGCGCATCGAACGCGTTTGCCACGCCGAGCAAGAATGCCAAAACGACGATGTGCCACGGCTGCACCAGTCCGGCAAAGGTCAGCGCGGCAAGAATGAACGCGAGAATCATCATCGAGGTCTGCGTAATGACCAGGAGAGTGCGGCGCGGCATCCGGTCAGCCACCACGCCGCCGTACAGCATAAAGATCCACGAAGGAATGCCAGACATAAAGCCGACCAAGCCGAGGTACGTGGGGGAATTGGTCAGTTGAAAGACGAGGAACCCTTGCGCCGTCGATTGCATCCACGTCCCCACCAGCGACGACAGTTGTCCGGCAAACCACAAGCGGTAGTTGCGATACTTGAGCGCGGCGAAAGTTCGATCCAGACTAAACAGCGGCACCGCGCGCATCGGTGTGGTCTCTTGCACACTGGCGAGCTGGGCGCGATCCTTCTGGGGCGTGTTGGAGTGTGTCATCGCGAGGATCACTCTGCCGGTTGCTGTGCCTGCGCTTGCTGCCGCCGATTCTCTTTGCCGCGCACGAGCGAAAAGCCCGCCGCGATCACACACAATACCGCCGAGACGAGGAACGCGTTCTGGATGCCGACGATGAACGCCTGCATCATCTCCGATCCCAGCGACACGTTGGTGCCGACGAACAACTGCATCATCACCTGACGCGGCAGACTGCCCGCTGCCACCGCCAGCGCGAGCGCGAAACTTGTCACCATCCCGGTTTGCCGCAGCGTCGCCAGCGTCGCGGACGCGATGCCGAGGCGCGGCAGCGGCGCGGCATTCATCGCCGCGCTCGTGTTCGGCGACCAAAACATGCCGCCGCCCAGACCCATCAGCACCAGTCCCACCGCCAATGCCACGTACGGCGTCGTCGGCGACAATTGCGTGATGAACCACACGAGCGCGGCGGCTTGCAAAAGTACGCCCACCGTCGCCGGCAATCGCGCGCCGACATGGTCAGCCAGCAGTCCGCTCAACGGTCCCACTACCACACTCACGAGCGGAAGCGGGATGAGGAGCAGCGCCGCCGTCAGCGGGTCGTAGCCGCGCACTCCTTGCAAATAAAAGACGATCAGAAAATCGACGGCGAACATCGCTAACGCCTGAAGCATTGCCGCCAGCACCGAGAAATTGTAGACGCGGTTCTGAAAGAGCGAGAGATCGAGCACCGGATGCGGCGCCCGCCGCTCCCATGCAAAGAAGATGATGAACATCAAGATGAACAACGCAAACAGCGACAAGATTGGCAGCGAAGTCCAACTGTATTCAATGCCGATCGTTAGCGCGATCAGCAACGAAACCAATCCCAGACTGAACGTCGCCGCGCCGATGGGATCGAAGCGCTCATTCTGATTGCGCTTGGACATTTCGTGCAACGCGCGATAACCCCACAGCGTGCCGAGGATCCCAATCGGCACGTTGATGAAGAAAATCCAGCGCCAGTCCGCCGCGCTGAGAATCAACCCGCCGAGGAGCGGACCGGCAATTCCGCCAATCGACCAGGTGATGCCGTTGATGCCCAGCGCGCGCCCGCGCTCGTTCGGCGGAAAAACTTCGGTGATGATCGCGGGACTGTTCACCATCATCAGCGCCGCGCCCGCGCCCTGTACCAATCGAAACAGGATCAGCTGCGTCGCGCTCTGCGATATGCCGCACAGCGCCGAGCCGATGGTGAAGACGACAAAACCAAGGTTGTACATCCGCACGCGCCCCAGCATGTCCGCGACGCGCCCAAAGGTCAACAGAAAGACGGTGCTGATGAGAATGTACGCCATAATAACCCAGATCATTTCGATCAGGTCGGCGTGCAGCTTCACCATCATATCGGGCAGCGCGAGAATGACGATGGTGCTGTCAATCGCCGCCATCAGCGCGCCGATGGTCGTCACGCTCAGCGCGACCCATTTGTACTCGATGCGTCCGTGCGCTTGCGCGTGCGTGGATTGGATGATCTTGTCCGCTTTCTCCATAGAGGCATCCTTTCAAAGCAATGTAAATCGCGCACGCATCACGCCGGCAGCGCGCGCCGCAGCAAGCGAATCCAGTTGCCGCCCAGAACATTCGCGATGTCTTCGTCGCTAAACAACGCCGCGGAGAGCGCATCGGCGAATTTTTGCAGGTCTGCCGCCGTGTCGACCTCACGCGGGACCGATTCCATTCCGAACCCGCCGTCGAAATCCGAGCCGATGCCCACGTGCCGCGCGTCGCCCGCGAGATCGCAGATGTGCCGCGTGTGCTTGACGACATCCGCCAGCGCGACTGCGCCTTTGCGCGCCGTCTTGTCCCAGCCCGCTTGAATGAAATTGTTGTACATCACTGCGCCGATGACGCCATCGCGCTCGATAATCTGTCGGATCATCTCGTCGCTCAACTGACGGTCGGTGTTGACGAACGCGCGGCAATTCGAATGGCTGGCGATTACCGCGCCATTGAATCGTTCAAGCGCATCAAAGAAACTCTGCTCCGCCATGTGCGACGTATCGAGGATTATCCCCGCGCGCTCAAGCTGCGGCATCAGCGCGTGTCCGAGCGCGGTGAGCGGTCCGGGCGCGCGCGTTCCGCCCGAATAGCGCGTCTGACTCCACGCCGGACCGACCACACGTACGCCCGCGTCGAACCACTCTGGCGTCTGCTCCGGCGCGACGATGGGGTCTGCGCCCTCCATCAGCAGCACCAAGCCAATGTGCGGCTCTTTCGACTCGATCACGCGATCCAAATCTGCGCGCGCGGTGAGGATCGATACGCGCGGGTCAGTAGCGAGCAGAGCGTAGTAGGCGACCTGCTCCATCGCCTGATCGTGCGCCTCTTGCGGAGTGGAGTACGTTTTGCCCCAGCTCTTGCGGTCGGGGCGCGCGGGTGCGACGTAGAGCGTTGCGAAGATCACGCGCACGTTGCCGGCGAGCATATCGGAAAAGCCGACGACCGCGCTGCCTTCGCCGTGCGCGGGGCGCGCGCCCTCACGTGCGCGCTTGTCCGCTGCGCTCTCGAAAAAATCGCGATTCAGTGCAAGCTTGTTCCACGCAATGTCCCCGTGCGCGTCGACGATGAGGGGGCTGGAAGTTGGATTTGTCATTTGTTATTCGCCTTTTGTCATTTGCGATCTGTCATTTTTCATTTTTACAATATCGATTCAGAAACTTGACGACGCGCTCCCACGCGTCTTTTTTGTTTTCCGGTTTCTCAAAGCCGTGCGCCTCGTGTTTGTAGAAATGCGATTCAAAATACTTGTTCTCGATCTTGAGCGCCTCGATCATCTTGTCGCTCATCAGCGGGACGACGAGCATATCGTCTTCGCCATGCAGAATTAACAGCGGCGACTGGATGCGCTCGGCAAGGTAGAGCGGCGAGCCGCGTCGATAACCCTCCGGGTTTTCTTCGGGCGTGCCCATCTGCCGCTTCAAATCGAGCCGACCGTACCGATCGCCGTGCCGGTACGACTCGCCGATTTCCGAATCGCCGTACATATCTACGCCGGCGCAGAAAAGTTCCGGCGCGAGCGTCAGCGCGCACAACGTCAGATAGCCGCCGTAACTGGGACCGACAACCGCGATCCGGTTTGGATCGACAAAATCCTGCGCGGCGAGCCAGCGCGCGCCGTCTGCCGCGTCGAACGCGTCCGCGTGCCCCCACTCACGAAAGTTGGCGTGACGAAACGCGGTACCGTACCCCGTGCTGCCGCGAAAATTCGGCGCGAGCACCACGTATCCTTCCTGCGCGAGAATCTGCGGAAGCGGATAGTAAAAATCGCCAAACTCGAAATTGGGACCGCCGTGGAGGAACAGTACCGCTGGCGCGCGCGGTTCCTGTTCGTCGCGGCGGCGAAATAGCGCGGCGTGAATCGTCAACCCATCGCGCGCGGAATACGCGATCCATTCGGGACGAATCTCCGGCTCCGTCCGCAATGCCGCCGCACGCGAATCGGTGACCGGCTGTGCGACGCCATCAGTCGAGAGGAGCCATAGGTCGGGCGGGCGCGCCGCGTGGTCGAACGTTACGGCAAGCGTCTTGGCATCCACCCAGTCGACGATGCGATAGTGTCCGTCCTCGCGCGAAACGCGCCGCGCGCTGCCATCGCCCACATCGGCAACCCACACGTCGAACTTGCCGTCGCGGTGGCGGATGAACGCAACGTGTTTGCCATCGCGCGAAAAGATCGGACCGCCGTGCGGATCGACGTTGTAAAAGTATGGACCGCCGTCTTCCACGTCGCCGCAAGTGAGTTGGCGCGTTTCGCGCGTCGCCAAATCGTAGAGGTAGACGTGGAACCAGCCGTCGTGATCGGACAGGTACGCCAGCGTGCGACCATCGGGCGAAAAGTGCGGCGCGCCGCTCCAGCAGCCGCGCGGCGTCACGAGCATCTCGTGACCGCCGCTCGCGGAGATGAGATAAATGCCGCGCGTCATCAAATCGTCTTCGCGCACGGAACAGAACGCGAGCCACTGGCTGTCCGGCGACCAGACCGGATCGACGCCGTCGGACGCGTCGCGCGTGATCTGCGTCAGCGCGCTGCCGTCGGAGGCAATCGTCCAGAGATGCTCCCAGCCGCGCCGCCGCGAAAAGAACGCGATGCGCGCGCCGTCGGGCGACCAACGCGGATCGGTGTTGCCCGCCGGATGCTCCGTCAACGCGCGCGCACGCGAGCCATCGGCGTCGACGATCCACAACGCGTGGTCGCGGATGAATGCGATCTGCGCGCCGTCCGGCGACCAGGTCGGTTCCGTCGAGTCCGTCAGCCCCGCGGTGATTTGACTATGCCACGCCGCGCGTACAAGCGGCAGCGTAAAGATTTGCGAATAGCCGTTCACGTCGTGCGTGAATGCGACGGTGGAACCATCAGGCGAAAGAGAAAATTCTTCAGGCGTAGAAATAGAAGCAAAAGTATCGATCCACATCGCAGTGCGATCGCGCATCCTCACTCCTCAAAAGCAGTAGGACAAATTCCAAATTTGCCCTACCCGTCGTGGCTGATTATAGCGCGCATCGATAGACGCGTCAACGCGCTGTGACCTATGACAGCCACAGCGCGTTGCGCCTCAGGGGGGAGTCGCATATCGTCACGGGACGAGTAGCGATAAGGAGGAGGAAAGATGCAATTGGATTAAGATGGGAGATAGGACTTGTCCCTCCTGGCAGGGAATGCCCTTGCGTTGCATAACAGCCCAGGCCAGGAAACTCGCAGCCTCATGCTCCGCTAAACTTGGCATCCCCCATCTCGCTGGTAGTATCGCATTGCCAGATTAGAGACAGATGAGAATGATGTAAAAAATGGATGAACTTATTTTGGACGTTGGAGCACGCTGTACAGGTTCAAATCCGCATCGGCGTAAAATTGTTGGACGACTTGAAATCCGCTTTGCTCTGCCATGCGTAGTACCTCGGACTGGGTGACGAGATGGCAATACCGATACCCCACGCCGCCGCGTTCCCAGGTCAACAGCGCGTCCCCCGGCTCCAGATCGCGCTCGTCAATCCCCACCGATAACCAGGGCACGATTTTCTTCCGCAGGCGTTCGTTTCGCTCAAAATGCCAGTTCGTCATCACGAACGCGCCGCCCGGTTTCAACCGCGCGCGAATGTTCCGCAAGACCTGGCAGCGCAGATCGAAACCGGGAATGTGATGCAGCACCGCCAACGCGATCGCCAGATCAAACGACGCCGGCGACAGCGCGCGGTCCCACTCCGGCGCGGTAATATCGCCAAGGAGAAATTCCGCGACGACCCGATGCAGTTTGGCTTGGCGCGCGGCAGCCAGCGCGATCAACTCGGGCGACGCATCGACGCCAACGTAACTCACACGCCGTCCCTCTTTTTCGATCCGCTCCGCCAATCGCCCGTTGCCGCAGCCGACATCCAACACCTTTACATCGTCGGCAATGTACGCTACAATTCGGTCCAGCCGCGTCTGCGCGCTCGAACGTGTTTCCGAGAACGCGCGCGCAAAATCGGAATAGAATTTCCGATTGATGGCGAGCAGTTGGTTCGCGATTAGAGTGTCCAAGAATGGTCGCTTTCGATAAAGAACAAAAACTACGCTACGCCCGGTGGACGCAAAAGCATCACGCGTCGCTCGACCTTGACGCGCACGCCGATGAGCTATTGGCGCTGTTCCAAGCCGTGCGCGCCGCCGACGATTTGTCGCCGACGAAACTGAATCTGCTCATCCTGCGGCACGTCCACGAGAACGGACAGCCGGTGCCGCAAGACCGCGTCATCGACGCCTACCGCGAGATGGTCGCGCGCGGCGTCATCCCCTTCGAGCAAACCGTGTTCGACCGATTGCGGCTGCGTCCGATCCGCACAAGTTCCGGCGTCGCGCCGGTCGCCGTGCTGACCAGACCCTATCCCTGCCCCGGCGAATGTATCTTTTGCCCGGAGGCAACAGGTTTCCCCAAGAGTTACCTGCCGCTGGAACCCGGCGCGCAGCGCGCCGCGCTGGCAAATTTCGATCCATTCAAACAGACCACGATGCGCCTGCAATCGTATCAGGTCAACGGGCACGCGTCGGACAAAATCGAGCTGCTGATTCTCGGCGCGACCTGGTCGGCGTATCCGCACAAGTACCAAGAGTGGTTCATCCAGCGCTGCCTCGACGCGATGAACGGCAGCAATTCCACGTCGCTCGCCGAAGCGCAGAAGATCAACGAAACTGCCGAGCATCGCAACGTCGGGCTGGTGATCGAGACGCGACCGGACAATATTACCCTCGACGAAGTGCGGCGACTGCGCTGGCTCGGCGTGACCAAAGTGCAACTCGGCGCGCAGAGTCTGGACGATACGATTCTTGCCTTGAACAAACGCGGGCACGATGTCGAAACGACGCGGCGCGCCATGCGCTTGCTGCGGCTCGCCGGTTTCAAGCTGCACCTGCACTGGATGCCGAACCTGCTCGGCGCGACGCCGGCATCCGACCGCGCGGATTTTCGCCGGCTATGGGACGACCCTGCGCTCCGCCCCGACGAGCTCAAAATCTATCCGTGCGGTTTGATCGAAAGCACTGAGCTGTACGCGCACTATCAACGCGGTGAGTACCGCCCGTACACGGACGACGAGCTGATCGAATTGCTGATCGATTGTAAAACGATCATGCCGCCGTACTGCCGCATCAACCGCGTGATCCGCGACATTCCTGCCAACTATATCGCCGCCGGCAGTACCGCATCACACCTGCGCGTCGTCGTTCAGCGCGAAATGAAGCAGCGCGGTCGGCAATGCCGCTGCATTCGCTGCCGCGAGGTGCGCCGCGAAACGGTCGACGCCGACGCTCTGCAAATGGAAACGCTTACCTACGCCACTGACGCGACGACGGAACATTTTCTCAGTTACGTCACACCGCGCGGCAAGCTCGCCGGTTATTTGCGGCTGTCGCTGCCCTTGCCCACCGCACCGCGCGACGAAATCCTCGATGAGCTGCGCGGTTGCGCGGTGATCCGCGAAGTGCACGTCAACGGTCCCGCGCTGGAGATCGGCGCGATGAGTCGCGGCGAAGCGCAGCACGCCGGTCTCGGCACGCGCTTGATCGAAGAAGCGACGCGTATCGCGCGCGACGCGGGTTTCAAACGGATCGTCGTTATCTCCGCCATCGGCACGCGCGAGTACTATCGCAGACACGGTTTTGAGCTGGGCGAGTTGTATATGGCGCGCGCGTTAGATGGATAATAAACGAAATCAATGACGATTGCAAACGGAGGACTGCGATGGATTTTTCGATCGACGAAAAACTGCTCAAGACCCTAAAAGAAATCCGCGAATTCACGCGCGCTGAAGTGTATCCGCTCGAGCGCGATTTTCTGTCCAAGCCGTTTCACGAACTTTTGCCCGCGCTGAACGAGAAACGCGACAAGGTCAAAGCGATGGGCTGGTGGTCGCCATCAATTCCGAAACAGTACGGCGGCGCGGGTTTTTCATTCCTCGAATTCGCGCACATCAGCGAAGAACTGGGACGCAGCCCGCTCGGCTATTACGTCTTCAACTCGCAAGCGCCGGATGTCGGCAACATGGAACTGCTCATCGCGTTTGGTACGCCGGAGCAAAAGGAGAAATATTTGCTTCCGCTCGTGCGCGGCGACATTCGCAGCTGCTACTCAATGACCGAGCCAGATTACCCCGGCTCGAATCCGGTGTGGATGGGCACGACCGCGACCAAGGACGGCGGCGATTACGTCATCAACGGACGCAAATGGTTTACATCGTCGGCGGATGGCGCGGCGTTCACGATCTGCATGGCGATCACCAACCCCGACGCGCCCAAAGCGCATCAGCGCGCGAGCCAGATCATCGTCCCGACCGATACGCCGGGCTACCGGCTCGTCTGCAATACGCCGGTGATGGGACATTCGGGCGAAGACTGGGCGAGTCACGGCGAAGTTGAATTTGAAAACTGCCGCGTGCCTCAATCCAATCGATTGGGCGCGGAGGGCGAGGGCTTTGCGCTGGCGCAGGAACGGCTGGGACCGGGGCGCATCTATCACTGTATGCGCTGGATCGGCATCTGCGAACGCGCGCTGGAGCTGATGTGCGCCCGCGCCGCCGCGCGGCAGCTCGCGCCCGGCGTGCCGGTTGCGTCGCGTCAAATCATCCAGGCGATGCTCGCGGAGAGCCGCGCGGAGATCAACGCGGCGCGGCTGATGGTCTTGCAAGCCGCGTGGAAGATCGACCGCGAAGGGCAACGCAAGGCGCGCGTCGAAGTCTCGACGATCAAGTTTTTCGTCGCGGATGTGCTGCAAAAGGTGCTCGATCGCGCGATTCAAGTTCACGGCGGACTTGGTGTTACCGATTACACACCGCTCGCATTCTTCTATCGCCACGAACGCGCCGCGCGCATCTACGATGGCGCGGACGAAGTCCACAAGACGGTGGTGGCGCGGCAACTGCTGAAAGAGTACGGCGTGAAAGTGGAATTGGTCGGAGGGTAGCAAAACTAGTCCGCGAATTACGCGAATTGCACGAAAAAGGAATTAGTGAAAATTCGTGTAATTCGCGGACGGAATTTGCTTTTGATATGAATTCCAACCTGCTTGACCAACCGCGCGAGGTTCGGCGCGGCGAAGAATTACCAATCGAAAAACTCGCCGCGTATTTGCACGCGCAATTGCCGCAGTATGTCGGCGCGCTGTCGGTGAAACAATTTCCCAGCGGTCACTCGAACTTGACGTTCTTTCTCCAACTCGGCGAGCAAGAATTCGTTTTGCGTCGCCCGCCCTTCGGCGACAAGATCAAAACCGCTCACGACATGGCGCGCGAATTCAAAATTCTTTCCCACCTGCATCCGGTCTACAGCAAGGTGCCGCGCCCGCTGCTCTACTGCGACGATGAATCAATTATCGGCGCGCCCTTTTACGTGATGGAGCGCGTACGCGGCATCATTCTGCGCGCCAAGCCGCCGCAAGGACTCGCACTCACGCCAGAAATGATGCGCTCTTTCTCGTTGGCGTTCGTCGACAACCTCGCGGCAATTCACACGGTCGATTATATCGCCGCGGGGTTGGGCGACCTGGGCAAGCCACAGGGCTATGCCGCGCGGCAAGTGCGCGGCTGGACGGAGCGCTACGTCAACGCGAAGACCGACGACATTCCGGACATCGAGCGTACTGCTGCGTGGCTCGCCGAGCACCTGCCACCAGAGTCCGGCGCGGTGTTGATTCACAACGATTACAAGTACGATAACCTCGTGCTCGACCCAAATGACTTGTCGATCCGCGCGGTACTGGATTGGGAAATGGCAACGATCGGCGATCCGCTAATGGATTTAGGGACATCGCTGGGATACTGGGTGGAGCAAAACGATCCGGAGGAATTGCGCGCGCTCGCGTTCGGACTGACAATGCTGCCGGGGAATCTATCGCGCGACGAAATCGTTCAGCGGTACGCGCAGACCAGCAGGCGCGACGTTTCGCGCATCCAGTTCTACTATGTCTACGCGCTGTTCAAAATCGCGGTGATCGTCCAGCAAATCTACAATCGCTACAAACAAGGTTACTCGCACGATCCGCGATTTGCGAATATGATCGACGCGGTACGCGTGCTTGGCACGACCGCCGCGCGCGAGCTCGAAAAATAATTGGACGCGGATCGCCGCGGACAAACGCGGATTTTTTGTGTTTCTCCGCGTACATCCGCGTTTGTCCGCCTCCGATTCACCTCGTCAGAATTAAATGGCTATCGCCAAACTCGTGCCACAAGTACCGCTCGCGCAGCGCTTCGGCGTAGGCAAGCCGGAGGTGCTCACGCCCCGCGAGCGACTGAAGCATCGCCAGATGCGTGGCGCGCGGTTCGTGCAGTCCCGTCAGCAACGCGTCGACCGCGCGAATGCCGCGCTGCGGCGTGACCACCAGATTCGTCCAACCCTCGTTCGACCACGTTGTACCTTCCGCATCGGTAACTGATTCCAGCGCGCGTACGACCGTCGTCCCCACCGCAACCACGCGCTTGCCTGCCCCGCGCGCGACGTTCACCGCGTTGGCGGTCTCCAGCGGCACGCGATAAAACTCCTCGTACGGCGGCTCGGTCTTTTCCAAACTCGCAACGCCGGTGTGCAAAAGCAACGGCACGATCAGAATGCCGCGCGCGACGAGCCGCGTGATCAACTCCGGCGTGAACGGTCGCCCCGCCGATGGCATCTCCGCGCTGCCGACCTCCGTCGCGTACACGGTTTGGTAGTAATCGATGGACCAATTCTGCTTGATGTAACTGTACCGAATCGGAAAGCCGAACCGCGTAAGATACTGGTCAAGCGGCAGTGGCAAACGCAATGTGGAATCCCACAAACGCGTTTGACTTGGCGCGCGCGTTTCAAAATTTCCGCGGTGCGGCGCGCGGAGTGTCGCCAACGCACCATCAGGCAATCGAATGGTTTCACCCGGCAAAGCATCGTAAAACGGTTTTGTCGTCGCGCGGTTCGGCAAACGCAGTTCAATCACCCAGAGATCGTTGGGGAGGTGCGTCGACAAATGCAATTCGAGCGGAGTTCCATCCGCACGCGTCGCGTGGATCGCCGCCGGCATCGTCCCGCTCGTGTTGATGACCAACACGTCGCCCGCGTCAAGGAACTGGCCGATCTCCCGAAAGCGCGCGTGAACGATGCGATTGTCCAGAACGTACGAGACCATCAAGCGGACGCCATCCCGCGTGATGCCGCGCGTTTCTGGCGGCGCGCTCGCTTCCAGTTCCGGCGGCAGCGCAAAATCAAACGGCTCGAAAGTCGAAACAAACGCGGAGGCATCGGACGGACGCGCCGGCGCTTGATCGACGGTCAGTGTTTTCATCGCGCGCTTTCTAGCGGCTCGGCGTTGAGCGCGCGCGCTGCGTATCGACCGCTCGGCAAATCGCCTTCGATTAACTTCAGGAAACCGGGCACGCTTGCCTCCGGCGGCAAACGGTCGCTGATGTCTTCGCCGGGAAAAGCGTCCTGCTGCATCTGCGTCCGCATATCGCCGGGATCGACCCAGTAGACGCGCAGCGCCGAGTTCTCCTCCGCCAGGATCGCGGACAGTTGCTCCAACGCCGCTTTGCTCGACCCGTACCCGCCCCAGCCGGCGTACGGCTCGACGCCCGCGTCGCTCGTCACGTTGATCACGCGCGCGCCGGGCTTGAACGCATGCCGTACCGCTTGAACGAAGGCGAGCGGCGCGACGACGTTCGTGCGATACACTTGCTCCAGCGCTTCGAGTGGATAATCCAGCAACTGCGGCCGCGGGCTGGGACCGAGGATGCTGGCGTTGTTGACGAGAACGTCCAAACCGCCTGCACCCAACGCGGCGACCGCCATCGCGCGGCGGTGCGCCTGATTCGTCACATCGCCAGCGAACGCAAAGACGCTCGTCTGCTTCGATAGTTCGGCGCGGACACGCTCCAGCGCGGCTTGTCCGCGCGCATCGATAATCAAAGTCCAGCCGCGCCGCGCCAATTCGCGCGCCAATGCAAGTCCGAGACCGCGCGACGCGCCTGTAATCAATGCCACTTTATTCTTTCGGTCGTCCATCTCATTCACCTCGGCTCTACCTTACCACAAACAAAAACCCGCCGCATTGCGCGGCGGGTCAGTCTTTGCCTGTCCTAAAGTACAGTCTCCTGACTTGCGACGCACCTACGAGGTGCGTCGCAAGTTTTATTCTTTCAACCTTACGATTCCGCGCCGTGCCGCCAGCGTGACCACTTCGGTGCGATTGTTCGCGCCAAGTTTGCTCATCAGCGAACTGACGTGAAACTTGACCGTGCGCTCGGTAATGACGAGCGCGGTGGCGATCTCTTTATTGCTCTTGCCCTGCGCCAACAAGCCGAGCACCTCACGCTCGCGCTCGGTCAGCGCCTCTTCTGGTTGGATCGCCTGCCGCAAAATTCTCGACGCGATCGCCGGTTCCATGAGCGAGCCGCCCTGGCTTACCACGCGAATCGCGTTGAAAACTTGTATGCGCGGCGCGCCTTTGAGCAAATAGCCCTTGGCGCCGGCTTGCACGGCTGCCAGAATGCGCTCGTCGGTATCGAACGCGGTGAATACGACGACTCGCGCGCTCGATGTCGCATTGATCTGTTCAAGCGCCTCGACCCCGTCCATCCCTGGCATTTCCAAATCGAGCAAGACGACATCTGGTTTGAGCGACATCACTTGCTCGATAACTTCGGCGCCGGTTGCCGCCTCTCCGACAACGACGAAATCGCTCTGCGTGCCGAGCATCGCGACCAGTCCATCGCGCACCACCGGGTGATCGTCGGCAACCAAAATGCGAATCGGCTCACTCACCGAAGCGACCTTGGTCATCGCGGCGTTTCCAGCGGCACGATGACCCGAAGTCGCGTGCCCGCTCCAGGGCGGCTGTCCATTTGCAGCGCTCCGCCCAGTAATTTTACGCGTTCGTTCAAGCCAATCAAACCGTAGCGTCCCTTGGGCACACGCGCTGGATCGAATCCGCGCCCATCGTCTTCGACCATCAATTCCACGCGGTCGGGTTCGGTCGCCAGCCGAATCGCGACGTGCCGCGCGTTCGCGTGCCGGCGAATGTTGGTCAGTGCTTCCTGCGCGATGCGATACAGTCCCGTTTCAATTCGCAGAGGCAGCGGACGACTGCCGCCGATGGCATCGAACGTCACCGGAACTTGTCCTTCGGCGGCGGCTTGTCGCGTCATATCCGCAAGCACTTGCGCCAGCGTGCGCCCTTCCAGCGGCGCGGCGCGTAAATCGAGGACCGAACGCCGCGCCTCTTCCAGGTTTGCGCGAATCAACGACAAGGATTGCTCGATGGCGCGCCGCGCGCGTTCTGGGTCTGCTCCCGATTCGAGCAACGCGTCCGCCGTTTCGAGCTGCAGCGCGATCGCGGCTAGTCCTTGCGCGAGCGTATCGTGAATTTCGCGCGCGAGACGATTGCGCTCTTCCACCGCGCCGTACTCGGCGCTGCGCGCGAACAGCCGCGCGCGCTCGATCGCCATGCTCACTAAATCGCCCATCGTGTAGAGCAGCCGCAAATCATCTGGCGACAATTCGCGCCAATCCGGGCTGGCGACGTTGAGCACGCCGAGCTTTTTTCCGTGCGCGTACAACGGAATGCTCGAATGATACCGCAGCCCATCCGTACCATCCACCAAATCCTTGAGCCGCGTGCAGGTAACCACGTTGACGTTTGCCGCGCCGTTCAGATCGCCGGAGCGAAACGTGTCCAGGCAATAGCACGAACCGCCTGCCATTCGTTGGGGATTTTCGATCAACGCGCGGGGAAGATTCTGCGCTGCGGCGAGAAAAGGTTCGCCGGTTTCTTCGCGCAACAGCCAGATCCAGCCGGTACGCAAATCCAAGAGGTCTGCCGCTTGGGCGAGCGCGGCGTTCAGCGCGCGCGTCAAATCGACTTGACGGTTCAGCGCGGAGGCAATCGCATTGAGGATAGAGAGTTCGCGGTTGCGTCGTTCGAGTTTTTCAGTGTCGGACTCGGCTTGCCGGGAGGACATGGCGTACCACTAGTTCTTTAACGCCAGCGGCAGCGTCACCGTGAAGGTGCTGCCTTTGCCCACTTCGCTTTGCACGTCAATCTTGCCATCGTGCGCGTCGACGATCCACTTGACGATGGCAAGCCCCAAGCCCGTGCCGCCGCCGGCGCCGTCCGGACCTAGGCTGAGGGACGAAGGAATGCGTGCCCGCGCCTTGTCGACGCGGTAAAAACGGTCGAAGATTTTCGCGAGGTGTTGCGGCGGAATGCCAACGCCGGTGTCGCACACCGTGACGCGCACCCATTCGGTATCGCGCTCGAGCGAGAGCGTCACCTCGCCGCCGCTGGGCGTGTACTTGATCGCGTTGTCCATCAAGTTCAAGAACAACTGCTTCAGGCGGTCGGGATCGCCCAGGACTTGAGCTTGATCCTCACTGCCCAACGTCACCTTGACGCTACCGGCGATCAAACGCGCTTGGCGGTACACGTCAAGCAGCAGCGTATCCAGTTCGACGACGCGTTTTTCGATGGTGATGCCGGCGTCCGCCTGCGCGAGCAGCAGCAAGTCCTGCACCATCCGCTGCATCCGCGCTGACTCTGAATCGATCGCCGCCAGCGAGACGTTGCGTTCTTCGACATTCTCGAACGCGCCGCGCCGCAACAGATCGAGATTGCCGCGGATCGCGGTCAACGGCGAGCGCAGCTCGTGTGACATATCGGCGACGAAACGCTGCTGCGAGCGGAACAGTTCTTCGATGCGCGCGAGCATTTCGTTGAACGTCGCCGCCAGGCGACCTACTTCGTCCTGGGTCTTGGGCTGATCGATGCGACGCGCCAGATCACCGGCGCTGGCGATGCTGCGCGCCGTCTGGGTCATCCGGTCAATCGGCGCGAGCGCGTTGCGCGCCAGCAGCGCGCCGACGATGGATGCCAGCACCAATCCGCCGACAATCCCACCCAGCATCAGCGTCGCCAGACGCTGCAAGGTTTCAGTCACGCCCTGCAACGATTGCGCCACTTCGATCACGGCAATCGTTTGGGGAAGCGGCTGGTCCGGCGTGTGAAGTATCAATGGGACCAGATAAACGCGCAGCGCCACGTGATCGCTCGTCAAGTTGACAAACGCCGCGTTGCCATTTGCGACCGAAGCCAGCGTTTGGGACGATATGTCCAGCGTTTGCGTGCCCAGATTTTCCGAGCGGCTCACCGGCGTGCCGTCCAAGGTAGCGACCTGGACAAATACGCCGGGCGTGGCAAAGGCGTTCGCCGACGGCAGCACGACTCTTCCGCGCAGCAGAAAAATCCGCGGGTCGCTTTGCATCGCCAGCGCGGTCGACAAACCGTTTTGCACTTCCGCTGCCCGCGTCTCCAACGTACGATTCACCTCGTCGAACAAACTAATCGAGAGGATGGAGTACAGCGCGCCGCTGAAGACAACGAGGATAACGGCAAGGAGCAGGACGTACCAGAGGGTCAAACGTAAACGAATAGACATAGCTCGTCTTGTAGTCAAATGGTCACGTAGTCAAGTTATGACTACGAGACTATGGGACGATCTGACTACTCTTCCCTTAACGCGTAGCCGACGCCGCGCACGGTCTGGATCAACCGCGCTTCGTCATCAGTTTCCAATTTTGATCTTAGGTAACGAATGTACACTTCCAGAATGTTCGACTCGCCGCCAAAGTCATAGCCCCAGATGCGGTCGTAGAGCATTTCGCGCGTCATCACCTGGCGCGGGTGACGCATAAAGAAATGGAGCAAGTCAAATTCCTTCGTCGTCAGGTCGATCTTGCGCGTGCCGCGCGTCACCTCGCGCGTGCTGACATTGAGCGTGAGGTCGGCAAATCGCAACACCGTTTCTTCCGTCGAGTGGCTGCGTCGCAGCAGCGCGCGCACGCGCGCGATCAGTTCTTCGAACGCGAATGGCTTGACAACGTAATCGTCTGCGCCGCTGTCCAAGCCCTTGACGCGGTCGGCGACCGAGTCCTTGGCGGTCAGCATCAGGATCGGTACCGAGCCGCCGGCGCGGAGGCGGCGGCAGACTTCCAAGCCGTCGAGACCTGGCAGCATCCAATCGAGAATCACCAGGTCGGGCGGCGTGTCGCGCGCGGCTTTCAAGCCGGACTCGCCATCCAGGCACATCTCGACTTTGAAGCCCTCGTACGTCAGCCCGCGCCGCAGAAAATCGGCAATCTTTTGTTCATCTTCGATGACAAGAATGTGTTCTGCCATAGGATCAACTCAATGCCAAACAAATTTCCACGTGTCACTCGGTGGAGTAAGCGGCTGGTCGTTAGGCGAGCGCTTGACTTGAACGTACCACTGATACGAGTCGTCCTGCGCTTGATGCCAAACATCCCGTCCCAAGCCGCGAATGATGTCCGCCATCGCCAGATAGCTGTTCTGCGTTCCGCCGCCTATCGAAACAGGTTTGCCTGTATTGTCCGTGTAGACAATCACGACGACGAAACGGTCGTTGGGTCCCAACTGGCACTGATCGCAGTTCCAGGTCCATCGAAAAGTGAGCGCCGCGTTGGCTTGACCGCTGCCGGTAAACACATTTCCATTTGGCGGCGCGGTCAGCATCGGCGCGGGTAGCGGAAAGGCGGGCGCAGTCGCTGCCGGCGTGGCTGTTGACCTCACCGCGCGAGTCGCTGTGACGGTGATCGGCGTACTCGTCACGAGCGGCGTTTCGGTAGGCAGCGGCGGCGGCGACGTGAGCGTCGGCAGCGGCGTGTTGGTCGGAAAGATGATGGCTGCCAGCGTCGGCGTGGGTCCGCTTAGAATGACCGGCTGCGCCGGCGGCACAATCGCTCCGCCCAGAACATTGACCATCGTCGCGACGATGATCGCCGCCAGTAACACGCCGATCAGAATAACCGCGCGATACGATTGCTCGCTCGCGCGTTCCTGTTCCAACGAAAAGAGCGTCGCGCGCGCCAAACGCCGCGGGGGGGTGTGCCGCGTGGGTCCGGCCCGAATCCCAAACGCCCCCAGGAAATAGATCCCAACCGCGTACCACCGGCCCAAGGGACCGGACGCAGTCAAAGACAACTCCGAATTGCGTTTTGCTTACGCAATACCCTGAATGTCAGATTAACCACAGAGCACACAGAGGTCACAGGGAAATCCTTGTTTCTACTCTGTGTTCTGGCTGTGGCGAAGTGCGCCACAGTCATGTCCTCTGTGGTGGAATGAATGGCACATGGTCGAAGGACGAAATCTGTCCATCGCGTAGCGCGTATCAAACCTTTCACTTGCGCTTCTTCTCTGTCTTCGCCTGGTCTTCGATGCACAGCGTCGCGAGCGGATTGGCTTCCATACGCTCCGGCGCAATCGGCTTGCCGCAGGCGTCACAGACGCCGTACGTCCCGGCGGCAATGCGCGCCAGCGCCTGATCGATTTGCGCGAGCCGCTGCTTCTGGTCGTTCGCGAGCCAGAGCGAACGTTCTTTCGCCTGCTCCATCGCCGCGAGGTCGGCTTCGTCGCCGCGCGCCGGCTCCGGCGGCGGAATCGAACGCGCCAAGAGCTGCGTACGCTCTTCTTCTAGTTTCTTCCGCGCGGCTTGTACGTCAATCGCCATACTTATCCATTCCAAAATACAAACGTGGAGCGAAGCGCAATCCGCGTGGCTTCGCTCCACCTTTCATCGGTGATTCTCGATCAAATCATCCCGTAGCGCTGCAACGCGGCGTTCAGAATGCCGTTGATCAAACCGATATAGTTCAAACCATCGGCGTCTGCTGCCATCACGATATCGCTGATGCCTTCCTGCAACCCCGCCAGCGGATTGATCTCCAGGATGTACGGCTCGCCCGTGTCGTCGCGCACACGAAAATCGACGCGCGCGAAATCCGTACATTCCAGCGCCGCGAACGCGCCCGCCGCGTAGCGCTCCATCCTGGCGCGCAGCGACTTGGCGATGGGGGCGGGGCAAAGATACTTGGGCACATCGTACAACTTGCTTTTGATGACCGACGTGTACAGCCCCGCCTCTTCCGGCGGACACGGCGACAGATCGACTTGCAGCGGCGGAAAGATACGTAGCGTCGATGGAATCTGGGGTGACTTGCCGCTCTGAGCGCCCGGCGAAGAGCCGTTGCCGTTTCCATTCGGCTTGATGGTCGGCGCGACGCCGTTCGACGGGATGTTCCACGGCAAGTTGCCAAGCATTCCTAGCGTGAACTCGCGTCCTTCGATGTACTCTTCGACGATAGCGGGCTGACGGTACATCTTGACGATGGACTGCACCTGCTCGCGCAGCTCGCGCGCGTTGCGGCACACCGATTTCGCGCTGATGCCGATGCCAGAGCCCTCGCGGCTCGGCTTGACGAAGAGCGGATATTTCAAGCGCGATTCGATCCGCTCTTCGCCAGTGATGAACGATTGAAACGCCGGCGTCGGCAGATGGTGAAACGCCATCACGCGCTTTGCCATCGGCTTGTCGAGCGCGACGGAGAGCGTCATCACGCCCGCGCCGGTGTACGGGACGCGCAACATGTCGAGCAGCGCGGGCACCTGCGCCTCGCGCGACGCGCCGAAATGTCCCTCGCATGTGTTGAACGCGATGTCAATCTTGTAGTGTTCCAGCTTCTGCGGCAGCGCCGCATTGCCTTCCATCGCGATCACTTCGTGCCCGCCGGCGCGCAGCGCGCGCTCGATGCCTGCGACGGTCTTTTCGTTATCCAGCTCGTTCCACGCGTCCCACGGCTCGTCTTCCCTCTCATGCGGAGCGTTCTGCTTGAGATTGTACAAGAGGGCGACGGTAAACTTTTTCATCTGAAGATGACCTCGGTCATACGTCACGCCTCTTGCCGGGTCTTGCCGTTCCCGTTGGTACGCGCCTTGCCATTCCCATTGCCCCTTGGCATCGTCGAAATAACCGATTCCAATGGGATCAGCTCGCGCTGCTGCAACGACTTGACCGAGAACTGCAATGGCGTCTTGCGCCGCGTCTTTTTCTCCGCGTCGAGCTTCTTGACGCGCCGCTGCTTGCGTCGCAATCCTTCCGGCTCCAACACCACCGCGTCGCCGGCGAGAAGTTTTGCTACGCCTTCCTTCGGCGCGGCGCGGCGGCAGTACTCGCAGTTATCGGAATGGTGATGCTCGTATTGGTCCGGCTCGGTGTAGGTCGCGATCACGCCCTCAAAATTTCGCACGACGACTTTGCGATCGTTCTGCGATATTAGGTACTGCGGCATAATCGGCACTTTGCCGCCGCCGCCCGGCGCATCGATGCAGAAGGTGGGTACCGCAAAGCCGGTCGTGTGCCCGCGCAGCGATTCGATGATCGACAAACCCACGCTGACCGGCGTGCGGAAATGTCCAATGCCCTGCGACAAGTCGCATTGATACAGGTAGTACGGGCGCACGCGCATCTTGACCAACTCGTGCACCAGCGTCTTCATCGTATTCGCGCAATCGTTGATGCCCGCCATCAACACCGTTTGTGCGCCGAGCGGAATGCCGCCGTCGGCGAGTTTGGCGCACGCGGCGCGCACTTCCGGCGTCAACTCTTTCGGATGGTTGATGTGAATGTTGATCCAGATCGGATGGTACTTACGGATCGTCGCGACCATCTGATCGGTCACGCGCTGCGGCAGAAAAATCGGAATGCGCGAGCCGAAGCGGATAATCTCGACCGATTTCACCGCGCGAAAGCGGTTGAGCACATAGTCCAACATCTCGTCCGAGAGGAACAAACCGTCGCCACCGGAGATCAACACATCGCGCACTTCGGGATGCGCCTCAAAATATTGCGCGATCGCCTCGATGCGGCTCTTGTGCGCCGGCATCATACCGGTGCCAACCATGCGCCGCCGCGTGCAGTGCCGGCAGTACGCCACGCACTGATCGGTTATATCGACCAGCACGCGGTCGGGATAGCGGTGCACCAGCCCGGGGACGGGCATGTGCGCGTCTTCGCCCAGCGGGTCTTCCAGGTCGGGATCGTCGAGCACAAATTCCGCCATGGTTGGAACCACTTGCCGGCGAATCGGGCAATTCGGATCGTCAGGGTCCATCAGCGCGGCAAAATGCGGCGTGATCGCCATCTTCAGTTCCGGCTTGAGCCGCACCGCTTGCGCTTCATCCGGCGTCAGGTGGATGAGCTGCTCCAGTTGCTCCAGCGTCGTGATGCGGTGGCTCATCTGCCAGCGCCAATCGCTCCACTGTTCTTGCGACACATCCGCCCACAGGCGGCTGCGTCGCTGATGGGGTCGCAAGTCCTCAGCCAGCGCTGTCATCGCTGGCAACGGTAGCACGTCCGGCGTTTGAGGACTTGCGAGACTACCCGGGGGCTCCTTTTCGGTATATTCGGTTGTAAGCGCTTCCATTTTCTATAGGTACCTTCCTTTTGGATTTTCGCGCGTGACGCGCCGTTCTGTGAGATCGACTTGCGAGCCACTGGCTCACGCCGATTCGATTCTGCACGATCACTCCAACGCGTTGCCCTTGATCCACACTGATCGGCGGCACGATGCGTCAATGACGACCGCGCTTACATCCTCCTGTTATTCAGCGAGCTTTTCCACTCAATGTCAATCCGGTGAAAACCCGCTCCAGAACATCTTCGTGATCGATGGTCGTCACCGCGACGACTTCATCGCCCGCTGCCAGCAGCGTATCGCCGTGCGGCACCACGCCCTTGCCTCCGCGAATAATCAGCGGGACCACGCAGTCTTCCGGGATATTCAAATCTCTGAGCGATTTGCCAATCGCCGGCGAGTCCGCCGGCACTTTGGCTTCCACGAACGACGTTCCCACTTCGCGCAGCGTCAGCAAATGCACCAGCGACTGCGCCGGGATTTCGCGTTCGATCTGCGCTAGAATCAAGTCGGTCACCGAGACAGTATGATCGATGCCGAGCAGTTTGAAGATGTGCTCGTTCTTCGGATTGTTGATCCGGGCAATGGTGCGCTTGACGCCGAATTTCTTTTTTGCCATCTGGCAGATCATCAAGTTGTCTTCGTCGTCGCCGGTCACGGCAATCGCCAGATCCGCGCGGCTCATCCCGGCTTCTTCCATCACGGTCGAATCCGTCCCATCGCCGCGCTGGGCGATGCTGCCCAGTTCCACTGAGATGTTATCGCATTTCCGCTTGTCTTTTTCGATAATCAGAACTTCGTGCCCCGCGCCCAATAGCGTCTTGCCAAGATAATAGCCCACCTTGCCGCCGCCAACGATAATGATATACATCCAGGTCTCCCAGTCAGAAAGCGATTACTTCTTTGAACTACCGTTGCCAACGATCATGTCGTGAATCTTGTCCGATCCAATGACGGTCGGGCAAACGGTCTCCATCATTCCGAGCGTGTGATAGGTATCCTCGCGCACCGGATCGTACATCCGCGCGATCACGCGCGGCACCTTGAACACCAGCTTGGCGATCTCAGAAGCCATTGCGTTGGTATTGTCGCCGTTCGTCACGGCGATAAAGACGTCTGCGTTTTCGATGCCGGCGCGCTTGAGCACATCCTCGTCGATGCCCGTGCCAAAAACCATCCGTCCGCGGAAATCACTGCTCAGTCGCGCGAACGCCTCGGCGTTGCGGTCGATCACCACCACTTCATTGCCCTCGCGGTCTAACCGTCGCGCAAGATGCGCGCCCAAGCGTCCGCAACCCAAAATAATTGCCTTCATGCCTTCCTCCAGAATACTATACCACGAAAAGTACGTGACGTAAAGAGGTTTCGCGAATTTTTTAGGCGCGGCGACGTGCCGCTGCCTACGCGCTTACTTGAGCAGCTCCGCCAATCGCGTCTCGCTGCCGGTCTTGGCAACCGCCAGCAACTCATCGTCGGCAACCAGCTCTGTGTCACCGCGCGGCAACAACACCTGCCCCTGCCGGAAAATCGCGATGAGCCGCGTCTCCGGCGGCAAGTTTAGATCGCCGACGGTCTTGCCGATGACGCGCGCGCCTGGCGCAAGCCGCTCTTCGACCAGTGTCATCTCGCCGCGGCGCAGCTTGAGCAGCGCGACCATTTCGCCCAGTGACATTTCTTCCTGGATCAGGCGCGCCATCAGTCCGGACGAATTCACCGCAACGTCGACGCCCATCTCTTTGGTAAACAGCCAGGCATTTTTGGGATTGTTGACGCGGGCGATGATGCGCGGTACGTGAAATTCATTCCGCGCCTGCAGCGCAATCACCAGATTGTCTTCGTCGCCGCCAGTGACCGCCGCGACAACGTCCGCGCGATGCGTCTCCGCCTCGCGCAGCACGCGCGGCGATGAGCCATCGCCGGAAACGATCTTGGCGTTGGGCAATTCCGTTGCTAGCCGGCTGAGAAGCTCGGGACGCCGTTCGACAATGGTGACGCTGTATCCGCTCTCCAGCAAAATCTGACCGAGGTACGAACCGGTCTTACCGCCCCCTATTATCAAGACATTCATTTTCGCCTCCGCTAACCCCAGCCGATCAACTTCTTCAGCTTGCCCATCGCCGAACCCAGCACCGCGAGATAAACGTCATCGCCTTCCTGGAACGTCGCGCCCGGGAAGGGAATCAATCCCTTGCCCTGTCGCACGATGGTAATCACGGAGATCTCGCCCGGCGTCGCGAGTTCATTCACGGCGTGCCCGACCAGCATCGGCGGCAGATCGATCTGAATGATTTGCACTTCGCCGCTGCCGAGGGTGAGGCGCGACGACAAGTCCGCGTGCACGAGCAGGTCTTTGATTTCATTCGCCGCCCACGTCGTCGGAGAAATAGTGGGGATACCAAAGCGGCGATAAATCTCGGCGCGCTGCGGATCAAAGACGCGCGTGACTACCTTGGGAATGTGAAATTCGCGCCGCGCCATCAACGCCGCGACGATGTTGGTATTATCGCCGCTCGTCACCGAGACAAACGCATCCGCGTGCTCGATGCCCGCCTGCCGCAGCACCTCCCGATCAAATCCGACGCCGGTGACGCGCCTGCCCCGAAAATTGGCTGGCAGCCGCTCGAAGGCTTTCGCCTCACGATCGACGATGGCAACGTCGTGCCCTTCAAGCGACAAGAGCGACGCCAACTGCGCGCCGACGCGCCCGCAACCGACAATGATTACTTTCATCGTTGTGCCTCCTTGCCGGGTCTATGTACCACGTGCCGTACGAGCCATTTGCGCGCCTCTTCCGCGACAAACACCATCGGCGTAAATGCGAACAAGACAAGCCAGTTCTCCACTCCGACCGGAGCGGTTCCAAAGATGCGTTGGAAAAAGGGCACGTAGATCAGGATCGCCGCAAAAATCAGTTCGAACACGATTCCCGCAAAAACCATCCGATTGCTAAAGAAACCGACGCGGAAGACGCTCACTCGCTCCGTGCGGCAAGCGAAAACGTTCGCCACCTGCATCACGACGATGCCGAGAAACGTCATCGTCGATGCTTCGCGCTGGATGAGCGAGCCGGGCGCAAAGAGTGGGTTTGCGCCGGTGATGCCCCACGTCCAGCCGCGTTGGTACAGCTGCCAAAAGTAGCCGAACATACTGCCGATGGACAGCAAAATGCCCAAGAAGAAATAGCCGCGCACCAGCGTCGCCGCGTTCAGCAGCTTCTCGCTGCGCTTGCGCGGCGGACGGCGCATCACATCGGGTTCCGGCTTTTCCGTGCCCAACGCCAGCGCGGGCAGCGTTTCCGTGCCGAGGTCGATCGCGAGGATTTGCAGCGCGGTCAGTGGCAGCGGCAGGTTGAACAAAGCGAACAAGATGTACGGCACCGCTTCGCCGGCAAGGTGCGCGAAGATGTACGTGACGAACTTGCGGATGTTGTCGTACACCGCCCGCCCCTCTTCGACCGCCGAGACGATGCTGGCAAAGTTGTCATCGGTCAGGATCATCGCCGCGGCTTCCTTCGCCACATCCGTGCCGGCTTTGCCCATCGCCACGCCGATGTCCGCGCGCTTGAGTGCGGGCGCATCGTTCACGCCATCGCCGGTCACCGCGACGATCTCGCCGAGTTCGCGGAAGGCAGCGACCACGCGCAGTTTGTGCTCCGGCGCGACACGCGCAAAGATCACTTCCACCGGGTCGGATAGCGCCTTTTTCAACGCCGTGTCGTCCATCGCGTCCAAGTCCGCGCCGGTGATGATACGCGGATGCGGCTGGCGCACGATCCCGATCTTGCGCGCGATCGATTCGGCGGTCAAGCCATAGTCGCCGGTAATCATCACGACACGGATCCCCGCGGTGTGCGCGTTCGCCACCGCCGCGGCGACTTCGGGTCGCGGCGGGTCTTGCATCGCCATCAGACCCAGAAAGGTCAAATCCTGTTCGACGTTTTCCGGCGTGTATTCCACCGGCTGCGCCGGCATTTCGCGGTACGCCATCGCCAAGACGCGCAAACCCGCGCCGGCATAGCGGTCGTTCTCGCTCATGATCTGCGCGCGTTCCGTATCGGCGATCGGACGCGGCGCGCCATCGACCAGAATGTGCTCGCAGAGCGAGAGCACTTCTTTGGGCGCGCCTTTGACAAACGCGACGACTGCGCCGGACGGCAAGCCCAGCGTTGATTCGCGCGCGCGTTGGATGACGGACATCCGCTTGCGGCGCGATTCGAACGGCAACTGGTACACGCGAGGCAGCGCCTTTTGCTCGCGCTCAACGTCCAAGCCCGCCTTCGCTGCCGCCACCACCAGCGCGCCTTCGGTCGGATCGCCCAGAATGCCCCACTTGGGCTGGCTATCGCTGGGCGCGAGCAAGCGCGAGTTGTTGCAGAACGCCGCCGCGCGCACCAGCCATTGCAAATCCGGCGAATTGGCGAGCGTAACCGTACGCCCATCGAAAGCAAATTCGCCTTTCGGTTCGTAACCGACGCCGGAGACCTGGAGCGCGCGTCCGCCGGTCCACGCTTCGCGCACGGTCATTTCGTTCTGCGTCAGCGTGCCGGTTTTATCGGTGCAGATGACGGTGGCAGAACCGAGCGTCTCGACGGACGACAGACGTTTGACGAGCGCGTTCCGTTTGACCAAGCGCTGGACGCCGCTGGCGAGCGCGAGCGAAACCGTGGGTAGCAAGCCCTCCGGCACATTCGCCAAAACGATGCCGATCGCAAAGATCGCGCCATCTTGCAGCGTCAGGTGAGCTACCAGGATGCCGATAAAGAAAAAGACAACGCCCATCACCACCGAAAGTTGCGTGACGGTTGTCGCAATCTTGCCGATTTGAACTTGCAGCGGCGAGAGTTCGGCTTTGACCGATTGCGTCAAGTGCGCGATGTGACCGAACTCGGTGTTCATGCCGGTCGCGATCACCGCGGCTTCCGCCGTGCCGGACGCGACGCTGGTGCCGGCAAAGATCAAATTCGGCATCTGCGTCCAAGTCAGCCCCTCTTGAAAAACCGAGTCGGCGGTCTTGCGCACCGGCTCGGACTCGCCGGTCAGAGTTGAGTTGTTCGTCCGCAGATCAAATTCGTTCAGCAGGCGCGCATCGGCGGAGATGTTGTCGCCTTCTTCGAGGACGAGAATATCGCCGGGGACAAGCTCCGCCGCCTGGACTTGGACGACTTCGCCGTTGCGGCGGACTTTGGCGATCGCGGGCAAGAGTTTCTGGAGCGCGGCGACGGCTTGCTCGGCGCGGTATTCTTGGAAGAAACTAAAGAGCGCATTGACCAGAATCACCGCGATGATCGCGACGCCGGATTCGTTCGAGCCGGTGAGGAAAGAGAGCGCGGCGGCAATCCAGAGAAGAATCGCGAAAAAGTTCGTCAGGTTCGCGATGAATTTGCGCCAGAGCGGGACGCCGCGTTCCTGCGTGATGACGTTGGGACCGTACTGCGCAAGTCGCCGCGCGGCATCGTCTGTCGTCAATCCGCGCGGTGATGTGTCGAGCTTCTCAAACACCTGATCGGCGGGAAGCGAAAAATACGGAATGGGTTGGGTCGAACGCGTCGTTGGCGCGGAGGTTGATGTGTCTGCCATAGCATTCGTTCCGAGATTTTACTTCGCCGGCTGCACGCCAGGGCGATACACCATCACGTCACACGGCGCGTACCGATAGATATGCTCAACCGTCCGACCAAACGAAACATCCGGACGCGGCTGCTCGCGCGAAGAAACGATGATCATCCGCGCCTGATGATCGAGCGCGGCTCGCACGATCGCCGCGCCGGCGGTGCGCGCTTTGACCAACTGCCCCTCGACCTGCACGCCCAGTTTCTGCGCCGCGCCTTCCAGATGGACGAGGATCTCTTCGCCCCGCTCGCGCTCTTCGGGCAACTCGACATCGGGTGGCAGCGCCATGGGAATCTCGACCACGTACAGCAGGAGCAAATGCCGCTGCTCGCGCTGCGCGATGCCCGCCGCCAATTCCAAAACTTTTTCGGAAAGATTGGAGCCGCGCACGGGCACCACGATCGCGCCCGTGCCCGTCCATTCCTGACCCACCGCCGCCAGGGTCATCTTCACGTTCTTGGATGGATTCAGCATCCAGTGCAGCAGCGAAGCGACTACGATGATAAAGGAGAACGCGATCACCGTGCCAACCAGAGTTAAATGAATTTCCGGCATTGCATCCTCGTTGTTTTCAAGACAGCCGCCGCGCGCGATAGATCGCGACCCAACGCGCGATGCCCAGACCCGCCAGACAGACGCCGATCAGGGCTGGACCGAGCGAGCCGCCTTCCGTAATCGACCGAAACACGATGATCGCCCCGAGCAAGATGAACATCGTCGTCGTAAATAACTTGTAGTACGCCGATGTGCGCGCCAGGCGGCTGGGCGGCGCGGGCGCACGCTTGGATTTTTGCGCGCTATTGTTTTGCGTTGGTTGCGCCGTTGTTGCCATTGCGTACCTTCCCCAAGCGTTGATCGCGTCGCTTGAGCGCATCGAGATACTGTCCCAGGTATTCAAACTCCTGCGCTTCATTCAAGACGCGAATCTGCTCCGTCTCCCAGTCACGCGGGATATTGCCCATCAGCGGCATTTTCTCGCGGCGCCGGAAGTAGAAATAGATCGACCAACCCAGAATCAGCCAGAGCGGACCCGCGATGCGTCCAATGCTGTGCGTCAGTACGACCAAGACCCAGATGAAGATGTTTCCCGCTAGCCCGACAAACGCCATCGCCGGAATATCGACCGTCTCGCCGTTATGCGTGATCTTGAAATTGCCCGGCACTTTGTAGGGACGCGGCGTGTACGGGTCCGTCATCCGCAGACGGATGAGCGAGATGAGCACCAGAATATAGCCGGTCACCGCGCCGAACGCGTACATATTGCCCAGCGTATCGTACGCTTGACCGCTCAGCGACGCGAGGATCACCTGAAGCAGCGCGACGCCGGAAAACACGAGAATTGTGCGATGCGGTGTTCGGAAGACCGGATGCACTGCCTTGAACCACGACGGCAGCAGGTGAAACTTGCTCATCGACCAGGTAATGCGCGAATAGCCCATGACGCCGGTGTTCGCCGAAGCGTAGACGAGCGTTGCCGCGAGGATCGCGGTAAACGGTCCGGCAATAAAGCCGAGAAACGGAATGTGATGCGCGATGATTGCGACCGGGTCGCCCACATTTTCCGCCAGCACCTGCCAGGAGGGTTTGACCGGATCGAGCACCATACCCAAGCCAAGCGTCGAGAAACTGAGCGCGTAAATCAGCACGGTGAAAATCAGCGCGAGGGACGTGCGCGGCACGATGCTCGCCGGGCGCACGGTTTCCTCCGCCGCCTGCGAAATCGACTCCAAGCCGACAAAGGAAATGATCGCGATCGATGCGCCGTAAAAAAAATGGTACGTGTCTGGCGCTTGGGTTTGAAACTGCTTGAACAGCAGATCGGGGCTGAACGCAAAGAGGAAGCCAATGAAGATAATGATCGATTCGTTGAACATATCGACGGCGCAGGTGAGCGAATTGAGCCAGGACGATTCGCGGATACCGCGTAGATTGAGAACGACCAAGAAAATCACCAGCACGATCGCTTCACACATCAACCACAACTGGATCGAGCCGAAGATGGGAATGTCTACGCGTCCATTCAGCGCGGGGAAGAAAAAGTTGATGTATCCCGACGACGCCAGCGCGAACAACGACACGTCAATCGTAAAATCGAGCAGCAGCGCCCAACCGGAGGTAAAACCTAGAAAATCGCCCAGCCCGCGCAAGGTATAATAATGTCCGCCGCCGGCGACCGGGTACGCCGCCGCCAGTTCGGTATATGCCAGTCCGATGAATAAGTAGACAAAACCGGTCATCGCGAACGCCCACGGCGCAAGCCCCTGCGCGGCGGCGACGACCAAACCGAGCGCGACGTACACATCTGCGCCGACATCGGCATAGCCCCAGCTAAATGAGCCCCAGATGCCAACCGCGCGGCGCAACCCAGCCGTATGTTGTTCAGCCGTCTCCGGCGTCTTGGACGCCGCCGGCGCAGCCACAGTGCTCATAAATTTTCCTCTCCCCCGGGTGATCTTGGAAAAAGTGGGCAAAGCAAAACGGCTCACCCCCGTTAGAACCGGTGGAGCGGATGAGCCGTTCTGGATTTCCGAGTATCCAGATAGATGATTCCGCCAAGCCCCTGCGCGACTCGCGTCGCCACGATCATTATCGTGGGCGATTGTAGCGCGATGTGGTCAGATTGTCAACCTAACCAACCGCCGCAAAATCCGCCGATCGCTGCGCCAGGACGCCCTTGACGAGCGCGGCGAGTTTCGGCACGGCGCGCTTGCCGGCTGCCAGAACTTCTTCATGACTCACTTTGTCGTGCCCCTGTGCTAGCGAATTGGAAATGAGCGTCAAGCCGAGAACGCGCATCCCGCCATGCCGCGCGACGATCACTTCGTGCACCGTCGACATTCCGACCGCGTCCGCGCCGATCAGACGAATAAAACGCACGTCCGCAGGCGATTCAAAGGAGGGACCGGCGAGCATAATGTAGACGCCCTCGCGCAATTCGATGTTTTGCTCGCGCGCGACCGCCCGCGCCAAATCACGCAACGCCGGATCGTACGCGTGAGACATATCCAGAAAGCGCGGACCAAGCGCATCGTCGTTCGGACCGCGCAGCGGATTTGCGCCTGCCATTCCTAGAAAATTGATGTGATCGGTGATGAGCATCAGATCGCCGGCGCGGAAATCGACGTTCACGCCGCCCGCCGCATTCGTGACGATGAGCGTCTCGACGCCCAGTTCGCGCATCACGCGCACCGGCAGCGTCACCTGCTGCATCGAATAACCTTCGTAATAATGCACGCGTCCGCGCATCGCGATCACGGCTTGGCGGCTCAAGTTGCCGATAACCAACTGACCAACGTGTCCCTGGACCGTCGAGACCGGGAAATTCGGTATCTCGCCGAATGGAATGACATCCGCTTGGGTGATCTCGTCCGCCAGCGAATTCAAGCCCGAACCCAGAATCAAGCCGACTTTCGGTTTGTGTTTGGTGCGCGCCGCAATAAATTGCGCGGATTTCTGGTAATCCGCGCGGGTTAGGAACCCCGTCTCCCGCATTGTGTTTTGCCTTCGTCTCTTGTAGAATGTCTGACTTGCTCTTCCACGAAGGTCACGAAGGGCACCAAGAAAAATCTTTATGCGCCTTCGTGTCCTTCGTGGACATTTTCATGCGCGGTAGTGAACGCCATTCATGACGATTCGATTGCCCGTGATGACGTGTCGCAACTACATCTTGGAAAGCAATTGCGCTTTCTTCTGCTGGAATTCCGCTTCGGTCAGCACGCCCTGCTTCCGCAACTCATCCAGTTCGGCAATCATCGCCGGGATGCCACCCTGCCCAACCGGCGGGCGCGCGCCAAAATGCTCATCGGTGCCAAGCGCTTCCTTCTGATTGAGCATCTCGGTCTTGAACTTGATCGGGCTTGCAATCGTGTGAAGTTTGTTCACGCCGATCTCGCTCGCCGTCAGGATTTCAATGTCGCCGTAATCCAACAAGCGACCGAGGAACGACTGGTGGAGCACAACGTCGTTCACCTTTTCCAGCGACGAATCGATGACGCGCTTGTTGAAGACGCCTTCCGCCTGAATCACCCTCCAATTGGTGATGATGTATTCTTCGTTCCACCAATCGAGATAGGCGTGGATAAAGAGCGCGGCAGGAATGACGAGCAACACGAACACCAGCGCGCCCATTGGGACGAGGAGGAACATCATTAACACAACACCGATCGCGATAATGACGAGCGCGATCAAGAAATTTCCGATCGCCGACCCGATCAGCACCATCCAATGCTGGCGCGTCTTGACAACGATCTCTTCGTTCTTTCCCATCAACGTTTCAACGTAACCCATCGATGCCTCCCGTCGCTCCCGAGTTTTCGTCGTCCTCCACCGGCGCGCGGACGAGCCGCGCGTACAGCTGGGTCGTCGTAATGTTCGCGTGTCCCAGCAGCTTTTGAACGCTTTCCAGGTCCGCGCCGTCATTCAAGTGGTGCACTGCAAACGAATGGCGCAGCGTATGCGGCGTGACCGGCGTCTGAATGCCGGCTTCTTCAACATACTCTTTGATGATCAACCACAAGCCCTGCCGCGTCAACCGCTCGCCATGCGGATTCACAAACAGCGCGTCTTCGCTGGCGCGCGAAGCAAACGCCGGACGCCCGCGCTTCAAGTAATCGCTCAACGCGTCCGCCGCGCGCTCCGAAACTGGAATGACGCGCGTTCGCGCTCCGCCTCCCTTGCATTGCGCCGTTCGCGCTTCAAGGTCGATCGATGCGACATCCAGCGAAACCAACTCGGTCACACGCACGCCTGCCGCGTACAGCAGTTCCAGAATCGCGCGGTCGCGGAATCCTTTGGGCGTCCGGTGCTGCACCGGCGCAGCCAGCAGTCGCTCGATTTCCGCCGGCGTCAAAATGTGCGGTAACCGCTTTTGAACCTTCGGAGAACCAAGCGTCGCGGTCGGGTCTTCATCGACCAAGTTGCGCTGCGTCAAGAAATGGTAGAACGTTTTGAGTACCGCCACCTTGCGCGCAACGCTGGATGGCGTGTACTCGCGCGCCGTCAAATCCTTGATGAAATCCAGCAGCAACGGCTTGTCGACGCGCCCCCAGCTCGACAAATGCGGTCGTTCGGTCGCGACGAAATTCAAGAACTGGGTGAGGTCGTTCCGATACGCCTCGACCGTGTTGTGCGCGTAACGTTTGCCGTCCCGCAGAAAAGCCAGGAATTCGCCGATCTGTTCTTCCATCACAGTGGCGATATTGTAGCACAGTCCCAAGTGAGTGACAAGTGACGCGCGACACGCCGTTTCCCATCCCAGCCAACATCGACTATAATCGAAGAAATTTTTTCGCCGCAGATTTCGTCAACATCCAATTCTTCGAGGTTTCTATGCAAACGCTTTTCGTCGTCTCGCACACTCACTGGGACCGCGAATGGTACGAGCCGTTCCAGGTTTTCCGAATGCGCCTGGTCAAGTGCATCGATCAACTGCTGGATATTTTCGCCGCCGATCCCGATTACAAACATTTTCTGCTCGATGGGCAGACCATCGTGCTGGAGGATTATCTCGAAGTTCGACCCGACCGCGCGCCGGCGCTGCACGCGCTGGTGAGCGAAAACAAATTGACGATCGGTCCGTGGTACGTCTTGCCCGACGAGTTTCTGGTCAGCGGCGAGGCGATCATTCGCAATCTCCAGCGCGGCACGCGCATCGCCGCGGAATTTGGACGCACGTTGCGCGTCGGCTATCTGCCCGATCCGTTCGGACACATCAGCCAGATGCCGCAAATTCTGCGCGGCTTTCATTTCGGCGTGGCGGCGTTTCGCCGCGGACTCGCGGACGAGCCCACCGAGTTGTGGTGGGAATCGCCGGACGGCACGCGCGTCCTGGCGTGCTACCTGCGCGACGGGTACGACAACGCCGCGTGGATGCAGCACGACGACGCCGGCTTCGTCGCGGGCGTCCAGAGGCTGCGCGATTCGCTCGCGCCGCACGCGACCACGTCGAATCTCCTGTTGATGAACGGCACCGATCACATGGAACCGTGGGCAGACCTGTCGCGCTTGCTCGATGTCGCGCGCACACAGATCGCCGACGCGCAGATCGTCCATGCATCGCTGCCGATGTACATCGACGCCGCGCAAGGCGAAATCGAGCAGCGCGATCTGCAACTCGACGTCGCGCGCGGCGAGTTGCGAAACCCCAAGCGGCATCACCTCCTCCCCGGCGTCGCGTCGACGCGAACGTGGATCAAGCAGCGCAACGCGCACGCGCAGATGCTGCTGGAAAAATGGGCGGAACCGTTCGCGGCGTATGCCACACTAGAAGGCGGAAGGATGAAGGATGAAGGCGGAATAACAAGTCTCCAACTTCCAACTTCTAAACTCCAACTTCTAGCCCTCGCCTGGAAATACCTCCTCCAAAATCATCCGCACGATTCCATCTGCGGATGCAGCATCGATCAAGTGCACGCGGAGATGGCGCCGCGCTTTGACTGGGTCGAGCAGATCGCGGAGCAGGTCATCAAAGAGAGTTTGGCGACTATCGTCGCATCCATCGACACGCACGCGCGCGCGGATGCCGTGCCCATCGTCGTGTTCAACCCGGTTGCCGGACCGCGCACGGACGTAGCAACCGTCAGCATCGAAGTGCCAGGCAGTATGGAGGAATTTATTTTGCTCGACGACGCGGGCAACGCGACGCCGTATCAGATTCTGAATCGCCGCGTCGACGAATATTATCACGCGCAGGCGACCGGCGAATTGTTGGGCACGCTGATGGCGATGGCACAGGAGGGGCGCGTGCTCGGCATGGCAATCCAGGACGCGTTCGTCCGCACCGACGAGACGCCGATTCGCGTCGACGTGACGCTGACGAGCCAGGGCGAGCCGAATTTGGCGGTTATCAAAGATGGACTGCCGCAGATTCAGCAGATCATCGCGGATAAACCCGACGCTACGTTCGATGTGCGCGCACATTCACCGACAAAATTCGAAATCGAGTTCATCGCGCGCGACGTGCCGGGTTATGGCTATCGGACTTTATCGGCAAAATCGATTGGACGCGGACGAGCGCGGACAAACGCCGATACAACAAATCCGCGTCCACACCTGCCCTGGCGGGCGGTGCCAGGGTCCGCGTCCACACCTGCCCTGGCGGGCGGCGCCAGGGTCCGCGTCCAACTCGCTATCGAAAACGAATTCTTCCGCGTCGAGCCAAACGACGATGACGGAACATTGACCATCATCGACAAGACGACCGGCGCGGTGTATCGCGGCGTCAATCATTTCGTCGACAGCGGCGATCGCGGCGATCTCTACAACTACTGCCCGCCAGAAAACGATTCGCCGATCGCGCAACCGAGCGCGCCGCCGCGCGTCGAAATCGAACGCGGCGCGGCGCGGCAATCGCTGCGGATCACGATAAACTATCGCCTGCCCGCGCAATTATCCGCCGACCGCACGACGCGCGCCGCCGAGTTGATCGACGAACGCATCGTCACAATCGTTTCGCTCTACCCCGGTGTCCGTCGCATCGATTTTCGGACTGAGGTGGACAATCGCGCGCGCGATCATCGGCTGCGCGTGGAATTTCCCACGCCGATAGTCACCTCCTGCGCGAATGTCGAGCAGGCGTTCGATGTGGTCACGCGCTCGCTGGATCTGCCAACGAACACCACCGATTGGATCGAGCAGCCGCGTCCTGAAGCGCCGATGCAGCGATTCGTTTCGATTGACGATGGCAAGACCGGCGTGACGCTGGCAACGCGTGGGCTGCCGGAGTACGCGGCGTGGCGCGACACCGAAGGCACAACACTCGTGCTGACGCTGCTACGCTGCACCGGCTGGCTGTCGCGCGACGACTTGTCGACGCGCGCGGGGAATGCGGGACCGACGATCGAAACACCGGGCGCGCAGGAGATTGGCGCGCGCGTCTTTGAGTATGCGTTGATCCCCGGCGATTGGCGCGACGCGTTCACGCACGCGCACGCGTTCGCCGCGCCGCTGCGCGCAGTCGCCGCCAGCGCGCACACCGGCACGCTGGCGCCGGCAATGAGCTTCGCCGAGGCATCGCCGCACGAGTGGGTCATCAGCGCGATCAAGCCGGCGGAGAACGGCAGCGGTTTGATCGTGCGCGGCTACAACATCACAGAGCAACCCGTCGACGCGACGCTGCAAGTGTGGCGCGAGTTCACGCGCGCAGTGCGCGTGACCCTGGACGAGGAAGAGATCGCGCCGATTGCGTTACGCGACGGACGCGCAGTAGAATTACCGGTACGGGGGAAAGAAATCGTGACAATCAAGTTTGAGGTGTAATTAAAAACCTTCCGGGTCTCCGCGACCCGGAAGGTTTTTCACTCGTATGCGCGACGCGCTTGCAGGAGCAGCGCGTCAACTTCTTCGACGGCTTGCGCGACGGTCACCCCTTCCGCGGCAGCCCATTCTTCGCAGAGATGCTCGTGCGCTTTCCGCAGCGACGCGGCATCCGCGCCGCCCAGTGGCTTGCTCCAGCCGCGTGCAGTCAGATCGCGCACCATCTCGCACAGCGCTTGAAACGATCCGCCCTTCATTCGCTCGATCAATTCAAGTCGCCGCTTGGCGTGATCCTTATCAAGTGGAAGCGGGCGGCTTTTCAGCAAATCACGGCACGCGTTGAGGTCGAGCTTGGCAGTCAAGCGGCGCAACCCGATGGATTCGTACGTCTCTGCCGGCACCCAGACGGTGGTTTTCAGAGTGCTCACCTCGTAGTACAGCCGCGCTTCGGCGCCGGTGAATCGTTGCTTGTTCATTCGCACGATTCGTCCCACACCGTAAACCGGATGTACGACCGAATCTCCGATCTTGAATTCCATACGCCGCCTCTCAATGAAAACGCCGCCAGCCCATAAGAGGGTCTGGCGGCAAATTGCCGACACAAATCCAATTACATAACCAACTCTATTATACCACAGATTTGAATTTGCGGCGCGGGTAGCCCAATTTCGCCAGCTTTCCGAACGTGAAGCGCCCGGCAACGAATTCGGCATGCGTAGCGCGTTGACTCTATGCTGGTGTTAGCCCGTTTCTGGTGCTCTCGAGTTTCAAGACGTGAAGGCAGCTAGTTTGTATATATCATTTCCGTTTTGGTCTAAACACTGTAACCAACTTTGCTGGGATACCTGGGGAGTACACGGTCCATACGTGAAGAGCCGAATGATTCTCTTGAGTGATTCTCTCCGGAGCTTTTCCAACACTTGTTGCAGTAATCCACCTTCAAAGGGCGTATACATGAAGAAGACTGTTCCATCCGAGTAATCCGCTTTGCGTGCATCGGCATTTATGAATCTTACCTGTGACAGGTTTAGTTCTGCCGCACATACTCTCGCATAATCCCAATAAGCTGGCTCGAATTCTACACCCTTTGCTTTAGCGCCGCTGAGCAGATTCACCAGGATGGGGACTTGACCCAAGCCAGAACCCAAGTCATAGAAAATATCTTTTTCCGTGAGATTGGCTCTCTCTACCAATTCTAAAATGATTCTCGCCGGAGTGGGCTGATAATACACCATTTCCGGTTCTCTCTCTACGGTCTCTACAGGGACAGCATTGAATAGCAACAACCCTTTAATAAACACATCGAGACTATCATAGCCCACAGTATCTCGTTGTCTACCCTGTCTTGAATTACGCGCACCATATTTTTCAATCTGATCCTTTAGCGCTGTGCCTGTGCAAACGCCGACTTTGATTTCTGCCCGAAGTCGTTGAAACAAGTTAGCATCTATTTCTTCCAGCCGCCTCTTTACGCTCTCCGCATGCTGCTTCAGTAGGGTCAGTTCTTTCGGCTGATTTATCGTAAGGAGCAGTCCCTCAATCCGCTCAATGATGTTAAACTCGATATGGTCTATGGCTTGTACTCTGCGGTCGAAGTTTGTTTCTTCATAGAGAGCAGAGTTTTTCTCTATCGCCTCAATGTCCGATTGTAGTTCGTAGATGACGTTTGTAGTTTGCACAGTTCTTCTCGACGATATGGTCTGGCACTTGTTCCACGTTCTTTTACGGGTGCGGATAAATAGAGCTCCATTTTGGAGCAGTTGGTAAATACAATACATATACGGCTTTCCCAGACTGCAACTGTTGTCCCGGCTGATTCAATGTGGTTACCTTCCCTTCATAGCTCTGTCCATTCGCCTGAAATTGATAGCTGTCAGCCGACAGAGCATCCCTGACAATTTACCGACAGAAGATGCC
>VFSW01000824.1_pt1 | contig 45962 bp, 48 predicted proteins | sample 5358111 | NCBI WGS metagenome assembly VFSW01 (sample SAMN11554181, study PRJNA540505) | mine drainage metagenome | isolation source: sediment from site ElyBrook_90M | place: USA: Ely Copper Mine, Vershire, VT | collected 2017
CTCAGTTGGTAGAGCGCAACCTTGCCAAGGTTGAGGTCGCGAGTTCGAGACTCGTTTCCCGCTCCAGAATTTTTGAGCAGTGACGAAAAAGGGAAGACATGGCTTCCCTTTTTTTTTGACGGCGATACTGCGGCGGGAAACGCTACAGTGTCGCTTGAGAAACACGGCGCGGTAGCAAAGCGGCTATGCAGAGGACTGCAAATCCTTCCAGGTGGGTTCGACTCCCTCCCGCGCCTCCAGACACGCCAACGGCGCAGGTGTTCATGCACCTGCGCCGTTTTGCGTTTGGGCGGTTTCGCCGGCGTCGTGGAACCCAAACTGGCTGCCTGCCCACGCCAGAGGCATGCTGCAGACGATAGTCTCACTCAATCGCTGACATCCTGAAAATCAATTGGATTGATCGACAAGCCCGCCTTAGGATTGCATCTCACTATTTTGCAACCCTGAGGAAGTCACCATGTCGCTGATCAACACCCAAGTCAAACCTTTCAAGGCCCAGGCACTCAAGAACGGCACGTTCGTCACCGTGACGGACGAGAACCTCAAGGGCGGCTGGTCCGTGGTCGTGTTCTATCCCGCCGACTTCACCTTCGTCTGCCCGACCGAACTGGAAGACCTGGCAGAGCAGTACGGCGAGTTCAAGAAGCTCGGCGTCGAAATTTACGCTGTGTCCACCGATACGCATTTCGCCCACAAGGCCTGGCACGACACCTCGGCCGCGATCAAAAAGGTTGAATACGTGATGATCGGTGACCCCACCGGCGCCATCACCCGCAACTTCGACGTCATGATCGAGGAAGAGGGTCTGGCACTGCGCGGCACCTTCCTGATCAACCCGGCGGGCCAGATCAAGTTGTGCGAAATCCACGACAACGGTATTGGCCGCGACGCCACCGAGCTGTTGCGCAAGGTCCGCGCCGCCCAGTACGTCGCCTCGCACCCGGGTGAAGTGTGCCCGGCGAAGTGGAAGGAAGGCGACAAGACCCTGAAGCCTTCGCTGGACCTGGTCGGCAAGATCTGACCTTGGCCGCGGGCCGCGCTCGCGACTGCGGCCCCCATTTTTTTCGACTTCACGGCCGGAGATCCCGGCCGGGAGTCGTCTGCACCTCAAATTCCCCCAACCCGCAGGAGCCCCGTCATGTTGGATGCTGATCTTCAAAGCCAGTTGAAGGCCTATCTGGAGCGGATGTCGCATCCGATCGAACTCGTCGCGTCGCTCGATGACAGCGCCACTGCCAGGGACATGCGCAGCCTGCTTGAAACGGTGGCGTCATTGCGCCCGGACCTCATCCAGGTTGATTTCGCCGGCGTTGATGCGCGGCGGCCCTCCTTCATCATTCGACGCACCGGAACGGAGATCGCGGTGACATTTGCCGCAATCCCGCTCGGGCATGAATTTACCTCGCTGGTGCTGGCGCTTCTGCAAGTCGGCGGATACCCACCGAAGCTTGATCCCTCCGTGGTGGAACAGGTTCAAGCCCTGGACGGCGACTTCCAGTTCGAGACCTTCATGTCCTTGTCATGCCACAGCTGCCCCGATACGGTTCAGGCGCTCAACGCCATGGCGGTGCTGAATCCGCGCATCCGGCATGTCGCCATCGATGGCGCGTTGTTTCAGGATGAGGTCACGGCGCGCGAAGTCATGGCGGTGCCGACTGTCTTTCTCAACGGCGAATTATTCGACACAGGCCGCATGAGCGTGGAGCAACTGGTTTCCCGCCTCGACAAAGGTGCCGCCGCGCGCACCGCCGCCGAGCTCGAAGCCCGGGACCCCTTCGACGTGCTTGTGGTCGGCGGCGGGCCAGCCGGCGCCGCAGCGGCCATCTATGCGGCACGCAAAGGAATTCGTACCGGCCTCGTGGCCGAGCGCTTCGGCGGCCAGGTGCTCGATACCGTGGCGATCGAAAACTACATTTCGATTCCCTACACCGAGGGCCCGAAGCTCGTTGCCGCGCTGGAGCAGCACGTCGGTGAATACGCGGTCGACGTCATCAATCAGCAGCGTGCGGAGCGGCTGATTCCACCTGATGCCCCCGGGGGGCTGGTGGGACTTCGCCTGGCCAGCGGCGCGACGCTGCATGCGCGCAGTGTCGTGCTCGCCACCGGCGCGCGTTGGCGCAACATGAACGTCCCCGGTGAGCAGGAGTACCGAACCAAAGGTGTGACGTATTGCCCGCACTGCGACGGCCCGCTGTTCAAAGGCCGGCGCGTCGCGGTGATCGGAGGCGGCAACTCGGGAGTGGAGGCTGCCATCGATCTGGCCGGAGTCGTCGCCGAGGTGACCTTGCTCGAGTTTGATCACCAACTGCGCGCCGACGACGTGCTGCAGCGCAAGCTGCGCAGCCTCGCCAACGTGAAGGTGATCGTCAGCGCCCAGACCACCGAGGTGCTGGGCGCTGACGGCAAGGTTCGCGGCCTGGCTTACACCGACCGCACCAGCGGTGCTGCACACACCCTCGACGTTGAAGGCATTTTCGTGCAGATCGGCCTCCTGCCCAATGCGGAATGGCTCAAGGGAACGCTTGCACTGTCAGCCCGCGGCGAGATCGCGGTTGACGCGCGCGGAGAGACATCGCTGCCGGGCGTGTTCGCCGCTGGTGACGTGACCACCACCCCGTTCAAGCAAATCGTCATCGCCGTCGGTGAAGGCGCGCAGGCGGCGCTTTCGGCATTCGATTACCTGATCCGACTGCCAGTGCCGCAAGCCATCGCTGCCTGAACCACCACCCGCGCCCTCGCCACGGGGCGCGGGTGGCGGGGGTCTGTCATGCGCCATGTCGCGCCAACTTCGACGCATTGCCGAACCTGGAAACACGGGGTGTTGCTGCCCGCCCTTCTCCATCCGTGCCAAGAGCCTTCGAATCCGCACCTCGGATCGGCTGCAACACCCCGGAATCCGAGGCGTTTCGTACGCTCCCGACCTTGCTCGACGTCGAGACCCTGCCGGCGCGGTACGGCTGGGCGAATGGCTGTTGCTCACCGCGCAAGCGCAAGGGTTGATGTTTTGCCGTCGTCTTGACGTACGCATGCGCAATGAGCTTGGCCATCGATGTGACGCCGGCGCCAACGCGCTTGCGGGAATCCAGGAAATTTCCCGCCGGCTCAGTCCGCATCGACTTGCGGATGTTGCGCACCAGCCCATTCAATTGATTGTCCGCGTTCGAATGCACCTTCGGGGTGACCGATGCAGGGTGGCGCGAGAGGCGCGCGATTTTCGTCTGGTTGCCGCCGCTGAACGCGAGCAGACCATACGCCGAGCTGGTGGTGATGAATGCATCATTGACGCCAGCTGAACGCTTGCCACCGAATAGCTGCAACTTGCCAGCAATCTGTCTGGAGCCGTGGAATTGGCCAGCCGGTTGCGTATTGTTTCCTTGTTTGTGTACATCACGACCATACGTCGAGTTGGTGGTGACGTAGGCATCATTCCCGTGCGCCGAGATCTTCATGATTGTGCTTCCGGTTCGGCCCCGCCAAATGCGGAACATCTCCTCGTACGACACCATCGAACAATCGATGGTTCCACGGGGCGATGCCTGGCAAACAGCAGAGTCGCCGCACTTTATTACGCAATGGTCACCGGTGACACTTCCATCGCTACGATCGTGGCGCAACGCGACCCCGTGTGCGAGGTCAACAACTGCTAGCATTCCGCGGCACCCTGCCCGGATGGCGAAATCGGTAGACGCAGCGGACTTAAAATCCGCCGACCTGAACAGGGTCATACGGGTTCGATTCCCGTTCCGGGCACCATTATTTCTTTTGTAAACAACAGTTTACGAACACGGCGCACCCAAACCAAGAACCCCGCGAGCCCTAGCCGGAACATCGTGTAGGCACTGTGTAGGTTTTCGCAAGGAATGCGCGCCGCGACGCGGCACCACCTTATCCCCGCGGCGGCCGGCGCACCAGGCGCGCGCCAGCCACGGGCAGGCCCACTGGAGATCTCTGCGATGACGAACGCCCTCACCTGCGCTCACTCGACGATGACCCCATCGGACTGGGCGGCCTGGGTGCAGGCAATCGGCACGCTTGCAGCAATTGGGATTGCGATCTGGCAGGCGAAGCGCCAACATGCGCTGGCGCTGGCCGAGCTTCGAGAGGACAAAGCCTTATCCCGGCGCGCCGCCGGCCAGAATCTCCACGCGCTTGCCAGCGCCGCGCTGTCGCTGCTGCAGAGCGCGAGCACTGCGCTGCTGTTGACGCCGAGCGAAAATTGACCATCGAGACGATGAGCGCCTCGGCGCCCTTCGCTTTCAGCCCCCGGCCGGTGCGGCCAGTCCAGAAGCGAGGGCTGACAGTCGCGTAGTCGCGCATGTCACGCCCCCGTCGCAGCCTGGGAGGCGATCAGCCCGCGGTACATCTCCATGCGCCGAACCTGCGCCGGGCTGCGCATCGCAACCTCGCGCCGCATCAGCGCTGCGAGCCGCCGTGCCTCATCGCGATGACCAAGGGCATATGCTGCCTCGACCGCCACGCCCAGATCAGCGATGCGCAGTTCGCGGACTTCGTCCTCATTCACACCCGCACTAGTGCTGCCATGATTCGTCAGCGCACGGCCGAGACATTCCATTTCGCCCACGCCGCCCGCCTGCCCCGGCGGGTTTTTTTTCGTCTCGGCCATCACAAGCTCCCGCGGTTGACGAGAGCCAGCAGGTCCGTGGCGCGCCAGGCCAATCTGCCATTGATGCGGATCGGACGGACCGGGCCGTTTTCCTGCGAGGCCCACTTGCGCAGGGTCTGCGGCGCCTTGCCGAGCGCCGCAGCAGCGTCGCGCGTGACAAGCACCGCGCTCGGCGGCATGGCGGTGAGGTCTGGGATTTGTACGTCGGTGCGGGCCATCTCTTTCCCCGGTGGGTGTCGATGGTTCGCATCGTTGATTGCTGCGCTCGATTTGCCGATAGGCGCGACGGCAAACAACGGCAAACGAGGGGGAACGACGGCTTCCGAAGGCTCCCTAAGGCGTATCGCACCCTTGTCGACTGCGCGACAAGCGAGCTGCGAGTGCGTCTTTCGTGAGCCGCTTCTGACGGTCGTCGAGCGTCGTGTAGCCGAGACCTTCGGCCCCGCAGTCTCCAGAAAAGGGCTTGGTCTCCGAAAGTGCTAGTTCGCGCAGCTGAACCCAAACAGGGCCAGCCTTCCAACGCACATCTTCGCCGCCGAGACCGGACTGGTGGTCGCCGAGCCGGAGACGTCTCGAGATTTCTCAACCGCTCGCCGGAACGCTCCGTGCACCCGTTCCTGCAAGTCATCTGCCCATGCAAGCCAGTCGCCGGGCGACTGGTCGCCCACACCGTGCGCATTTGCGAGCACCGCGAGGCGGCGCGCGTGCGCCATCGCCTTGACGCGTTTTGATTCGATTTCCGCCTTTGCTGAGTGCGGATCGAGTCCCGCCATGAGCTGCGTCGCCTGATGCGCCGAAAGCTTCGGCATTTTTTCGACCCAGAATTCCCAATCAATGAGGTGGCCGTTGACGATGGCCTCGGTCCAGTCCGAGGTGTCATCGCACTCTGTGATGACTGCGCCGGCGCCGATCGCGGCGGTCATCATCTCTTGCGGAACCGTCCAATCCTGCGGTTCGGCGCGTGCCCAATTTACGAGGTCCAGACGGTTGACCAGGCCGCGCCGGCCGCCAAGCCTGGGGGCGACGAACGTGGTCATGTCGCGCGTCAACTGCTGCATCCGCGCTGCGTACGCCTCCGAGTGCTCATCGGGAATGGGCGATTCCGGCGCGAATCCGAGGGACAATGACACCGCCTGAGCCGGCGTCCACCACTCCGCGTCATCCGAGCGCCAATAGCTCCAATTTGGCTGTGCAACCTCTTCTCTCGCCATGCCAAGGGCCGCCGGAAAGCGGCTGCCAAACCTCGCGCTTGCCCACCGTCGCGCGCTGCTGCTCAGTATTTGCCAACGGCTCCCGTACATCGCCCCAGCGGCGCTCTGCGTGTCCACGGCAACCAACGCGCCATCGCGACACGATCGCGCAATCGCCTCGCGAACGCGTTGCCGTTCGTCGGGATCGATCTTGATCCGATCGCTCTCGTCGTATATGTCGGGGGGAACACCCAGACACAGCGACTCCAGCTGGCGCTCTGTCCAATGCTGGCTCGCCTGCAGCGCGGCAATCCCGGCAGCGTCAAACTCTTCGACCAGATCCCGGCGCTCATCCCACAACGGCCCGCGGCCGCTCTCGGTCAGAAACCGGTTCGCATCAGCTACCGTCGACACGCCGAATTCAGCACCGGAACGAGCATTCCATCCGCTGGGCAGCCCATGAGCATCGCCTCAGCCTCGTCCCCCGACAGCTGCTCGCGAACCTCATCCGGCATCGCGTTCGCGTAGAGCCCATCTGCGCGCAGCGTCAGCGGATTCCAGTCTCCGAACTTTTCGTTGAGGTATGGCTCAAGCAGCCGAGCGGCGAGCTCATGGGTCGGTATCGTGCCGGCGTCGGGCTGGGTATCGCGATCATCCATGCGCGCTCCTTCTGCGCACCTTCATTCAGGGGCGCCAGGCAGGCGGGCGAAGGTTCCCGCTTTTCCCGCCGTCGCGGTAGCCTGGCGCGAACCGTCACGCCTCGATGCGCACCACAGCACGGCCGCCCACGGCCTGGGCGTAGCGCTGCACCGTGCGCAGCGACGGCGGCCGCCTGCCGCTTTCCAGGCGCGCGACCACGCTCTGGGTCGTACCCATGCGCTGCGCGACCTCGGCCTGCGACAGGCCGGCGCGCGCCCGCGCCGCGATCATTTCGTGCGCGATCGCGAACTCGTCGGCGAGCGCGTCGTACTCGGCCTTGACCGCCGGCTCGGCCAGCAGCTCGGTCTTCATCTGTTTCAGCGTTTTCATCGCATGGCCTCCAGGCGTTTGCGCGCGGTGTCGATGGCGGCGCGCGGCGTCGTCTGCGTCTTCTTCACAAACACATGCAGCACGGTCAACGTGCGCCCGTGCATCGCGACGTAGACCGCCCGGGCGATGCCGTCGCGCCCCTGTACCCTGATCTCCCACAGCTTGTCTTCCAGCGGGCGGACGTGAGGCATGCCGACCTTCTGCGGCCCGAACGCCTCGAGCAGGCCGGCCACGCGCAACAGCCGCGCCTGCATGTCCGCCGGCAGCGCCCTCAATTCCGGCTCGGACGCCGGGTGAAACTGCACCGTCCATTGGGACATAGTATCGCCTTTTTGCTATTGCGCTGCAACTGAGCTGGGACCGACTGGAGGCGCGATCACGCCGCGGCGCCGTGGATCGGCGTCACGTTGTCGGCGGGGACGGTGTTGAGCAGGTCGAGCAGCGCCTGCAGCGCCGCGCGCTTCTCGGGCATGTAGTCGTGGTCGTCGTAGTGCCGATCCTGCACGCCGCCCAGACCGTGGCTCTGGAGCTGGGCACGCACCTCGCGGCCGATGCCCAACGACGCCAGCGCCGTCTCGACGCCCGAGCGCAGCCGCTTGGGCTCGAACCCTTCGATCTGGTCGCCGACAGCCTCGACCTCGAGCTGGTAGAACGCCGCCGGAGACATCACCCGCTTGCCGATGGTGAACACCTCCGGTGAACCCGTGAAGGCGCCCAGCGCGGTCCAGGCATCGTCGAGCAGCGGCACCGCGTGCCGGCGCGCCTCGGCGCGGCGCCCTTTGCCGTCGCGCAGCACGATGTACGAGGCGTGGACGTCCTCGCGCTGCAGCCGCAGCAGCTGCGCGATCCGCTGGCCGCCGGTCAGGAGATGCAGCTTCATCAGCGCGCCGGTCGCGCCCTCGGTCGCCTTGGCGATCGCCCAGAAGGTGCGTAGCTCGGCGATGGTCAACGGTCGCTTGTCGGCGCGCGCCGGCGTGGCGCGGATCGTGGCCAGCGGGTTGGCCGTGACGTTGAACCGAAGTCCGCGGCGATCGCGGCGTGCGCCGGCTTCGCCGCCAGTGTCTCGTTCGCGGCGAGGAATCGCTTCAGCGTCAACTCGGCGTCGCGCGCGTCGACCTTCTCGCGCTGCTTGAGCAGGTCGGTGTACGCCGTGAACAGCGCCTCGACCGTCTGGGTCTTCAACGATTCCGCCGCGGCCTTGCGCCTACTCTTCTCGGCATCCTCCTCACGGCGCTGCTCGGCCGGATTGATGCCCTGATCGATCAGCACCATCAACGCAGCTGCACGCTGGCGCGCTCCCTCGCGCTTACGCACCTCGCCAGTTACACGGTCCAGCAGCTCATCCGATTCGAGCGGCCAGACGGCAGGGTGCCGATGGTCACGCGTACGGTTCGCCCCTTCAAACGCGATTCGAAGATGTAGGCGCGCGCGCCGGCCGCAGTGACCCGCAGCCCGAGGCCAGGCTGCTTGCCGTCCCAGTAGATCGCCTGCTGCTTGCCTTCAGGGCAGGCAAAGGCTGCGATGCGCCCCGCCGTGAAGTTTTCCCGCTGCTGTCGCTTGCCCATGCTTGCCCCATGTAGGCACTGTGTAGGCAGATTCTAGGCATACAAAGGAATAGAAGGGAATGCACCACCGGCTGCGGAAGGCCCGTTTCCATTGGCTCCGCAAGGGTTGATGGCCGGAAAGGAATACATTTCAACAGTTCGGAATGAACGACTTTCCGGACTTAAAATCCGCCGACCCGAACAGGGTCATACGGTTCGATTCCCGTTCCGGGCACCAATCGGACGTTCCACAGCGACAAGGGCGCGCCGCCCATTTGTCGAGGCAGGCTGCGATTGCCCGCCAGATATTGACTTACCGCGCGTTGCAGTCCTAACATCGTAGAGTTATTACTTTGCCTATTCTGGCTTACCCTCACCATGGACTGTGACCCTAGTCGAACATCGTTGAGTGCCTGAACAAGGCCCGGTGGCTGACTGTCATGGTTCAGCCGCGACCGGCCTGGGAAGGCCTGTGGCGGCTCCAACGTTTGCCGGATGTGCAAACGTTGATTCCTGTCCTCTTCGAGTTCGTCGGCGCATACGCGACGTTCCCAGCGTGTGCTCGCGAGTCCGTGCCTTTTACGCACGCAAGGAGGACATCATGCAGGTGTTCAAAAAAAATCACGCCCAGGGCGGCCTGTTCCGCAATGGTGCGGTCCAACTCCAGGCTCCGATGCTGCGGCATCCACAAGCAGCAACGCCGCGATCCGCCGCGGCGCCGGTTCCACTGTCATCTGTCGGCGGGCCTTTCGGACACCGGATCACGATGGACGACCGCACGCCAGGAGGTGGCGTATGACCGAGCAAGCACAAACGGTCGGCCTGCGGCTGTGTCCCGATTGCCCTGATCTGCCCGATGCGCTGGAGCATCGCCTGCGCGATCGCATGCATCTGGCCGAACTGCGTCGCAATGCCACCGACTGGAAAGGACGACTTGCGCTCGGACTTGCGCTCATCGGACCTGGCGTTCTGGTCATGCTTGGCGACAATGATGCCGGTGGAGTGGTCACGTACACGCAGACGGGCGCCACCTATGGCATCGGCATCTTTCTGCCGATGATGCTCCTGTTGGGGGTCGTCGCTTACGTCGTGCAGGAAATGACGGTGCGCCTGGGCGCCGTGACGCGCAGAGGTCATGCGGAATTGATCTGGAAACGCTACGGCGCGTTTTGGGGATGGTTTTCGTTGGTGGATCTGATCGTCGCCAACGTCTTGACCCTCATGACGGAATTCGTCGGTATCCGGCTTGGAGGACAGGCGCTTGGTCTGCCGGCCTGGCTCACAGTGCCCGGCGCCCTGCTGTTCATCACCTACGCCCTGGTCGGCCTGCGCTACTGGACCTGGGAACGCATCTCGTTATTCATCGCCGTACTGAATCTGATTTTCGTGCCGCTCGCGCTGCTGGCCCATCCGGACTGGCATCAGGTGGCGCAATCCTTCGCTGGACACGGCTGGATTGTTCCCGGCGGCTTCCTGTCCATCACATTTCTGGTTCTCATTTCAGCGAACATCGGTACGACGATCGCGCCGTGGCAACTGTTCTTTCAGCAGTCCTGTGTCGTTGACAAGGGGTTGCTGCCGCAGGATATCAAGGCCGGACGCCGGGATCTAATGCTCGGGGTGGCGGGCATGGTGGTCGTCGCCATGGCGCTGATCGTCCTCTCGGCGCAGACCCTCAAGGGCATTCCGAACGCGCAGGGACTGGACGCCAACGTGATTTTGCACGTGCTGCGCGCCAAGCTCGGGGATGGCCTGATGGCATTGTTCGCCCTCGGACTGATGGAGGCAGGGTTGATCGCCTCGATTGTCATCACCGCCAGCAGCGCCTGGGCGGTGGGCGAAGCGTTCGGGATCGAGCGCTCGATCAACGCCGCCCCGCGCGAGGCAATGGGTTTTTACCTGCCGGCCATCCTGGGCACTGCGGTCGCCGCTGCCGTGGTGATGATTCCAGGTATCGACCTCGGCTTCCTGAACCTGAGTGTGCAAGTGATCGCAACGGTGTTCATGCCAGCCGCGATGTTGTTTCTCCTGATGCTGCTCAACGACCACGAGTTGATGGGCGCGCACGTGAACTCGCACGCACGCAATGCGGTCGCCGTCGCAATCATGGTTGCGCTGATCGCCTGCAACGGCTTGTATGGCGTGGTCACGTTGTTTCCTCACGCGCTTGGGGGCTGACATGAAGCAACTTCGAGATTTTGATCATGACGCTGTTCATCGTCTGATTGCCGACGAAGGCTGGGACCAGCCGATGGCCGAGGTCACCCGCATCCGGCTATCCGCACGCCAGCAGGCGGTGTTCTGGGGCTTGCGGGTCTACGTGGTCATCATGACCGCCATCGTCGTCTGGGCATTCATGCATGGGGCCATCCGCTGAGGCATCCGTGTCGGCAGGCGCGGCGGCCTGTTCATCGCCGCGGCGCCCGCCACGTCGTGGTTTCCCCCAGACCGGGGTTCTTCGTCCCGTCATCATCCCGCCCGAGAATCGGAACAGAGGAGGTTGCGTGATGCATGTCCGTCTTTTTGCGGTTCTTCTCGGCCTTGGGTTGATGGTCAGCTCGGGAACCGGGTCGGCCATTGCCGCGGCGGCGCCGGGATGGACCAGCGCTGGAAGGATTGACCTCGATTCCATGGCCAACGTGGCAGGTGGTCTGCAAAGGCGGGCCGCCTCATCCGCCTTGCTACAGTGGGGAGCCAGCGTGGACACCACGGCGGCCGGCTGGTGGAAGGGTGGTCATCTCGATTTCAGCCTCGAGGGGGTCCGTGCCGACGGTGATTTGCCCGGGCGCACCGGCGCAGTGCAGCTTCCCAGCAACGAGTGGGCGCCGAACTTCCTGAGGATCTATCAGTTCACGTACGCGCAGGATCTGGGGGCTACGCAGTTGCGTGCCGGCATCATGGACCTGAATCAGTATTTCGAGGCCAGCGACGTCGCCGACCTGCTTCACAACGGCACCTTCGGCATGGCGCCGAACTTCACGGCCAACATCAACGACCCATCCTTTCCAAATCCCGGTCTGGGGGTGATGAGCAATGTGCAGATCACGTCGGCGTGGCAGGCCCGGGCCGGGCTTTGGCAAGGCAATCCGCCAAGCCTCGTCGGTGCGCTGCGGGAAGGGGCGCTCAGCATCGCGGAAGTCGAGCGTGACTGGGGAAATGCCGGAACCGAACCGCGTGCGGATCTCAAGGTCGGCGCCTGGCACTACGCCCACAAGGCGGGCAGTGGTTTCGGTGCGACGACGTCGGGCGCTTACATGGTCGGCGAAACGCGCTGGCGTTCGGCGCACAGAACATGGGGCGCCTTCGTGCTCGCCGGGAGCTCCCCGGCGCAAGTCAATCTTGCCACCGAATTTTCCGCGGCTGGAATCCTGGTCACCGGGTTGCTGCCGCGGCGCCCGCAAGATCAATGCAGTCTGGGCTTTGGAAGATTGAATCTGCGCGCACCGGCGCCCGAGACCTTCATCGAAGCGGTGTATTCCTGGCTGCTTGCACCGTCCCTGGCGCTGCAACCGGACCTGCAATGGTTCGATCATCCTGCCGGCTCATACACTGGTGCCTGGGTCGCCGGGCTGCGGATCCACCTCAGCTTCTGATCAGGCGTCGCCGCCCGGTTCATCCAACTCGAACCGATCCAGCGCATCCCAGAACCGGGCGTCGCGCTCTGGCGCCAGCGGCGCGCGGAGGCTGGCGCAAGCCGATCGAAGGCGCCCGGGTGGACATGTCACTGAAGGCATTGACACATGCGGGGAATCGCGAAGCGGCAACCGGGCGTCATCGGGTTGCGTTGCATTGGACACGGGTTGCATGTTCTTGAGATCCAGTGGAGAGAATGGCTGGCGCATGACACAAAATCCCTAAAAACCCTTCAATGTCAATATATTACGGCTTGAAGATGGGGTGGAGCTTAAAGATTCGTGAAAATGGCCGCAGCGCAGCGACATCTCCTGCGATCCATTTGGCCTGATTATTGCTTTCCGCAAAGACACCCAGATCCTGCAACCCATCCCCCTCCCGCACATGCGTCCCAGTATTGACCTTGACATGCTGCGCCGACTCGCGGCCGAACCGGAGTTCGGCCGGTTTTTCCAGCTCGCCGCAGCCGAGGGCGCGCGCGTGGTGGACGCTGATGGCGCAGCACTGATTCAGTGCATCGACGACAAGCGCCTGGAATACCGCTTTTTCCAGGGCTTGCCGCTTCGCTATGAACAGCTCGCGGTCGGCTTTTCCTTCCCGGACCATCAAGGCACCGCCGGACGCGCGCTCCATGAAGGTGTGCCGATCTTCACACCCGACTACGCAGGCAGTCCGCAGGCGATGCCGGCGTTCGTCGCCACGGGCCTGCAGGGGAATCTGGTCGTGCCGGTGGGGCCCCGCGATGATCGCCGGGGCGTGCTCGCGATCGCGTGGTTTACCAAGACGCCGCCGCTTGCGCCCCGCCCTGAGGCGCTCGACATCGTGCTGCTGATTGCCGATCTCATCTACGGGGCGATGTACCGTCAGTCGCTCGAGCATGACCTGGAGCAGCAGGCGCGACACGACCCACTGACCGGCCTGCCGAACCGGCGTCACCTCTACGCAAACCTGCAACGGATTCTGGCGCAAACCCAGGGTTCGCCGGACGGCGTCGCGGTTGCCATCATTGACCTGGACGGATTCAAGCCGGTGAACGACACGTTCGGCCACGAAGCCGGTGATCAAGTGCTGCAGCAACTCGCGGCGCGCCTGAAGTCCGGTTTGCGCGATGGAGATCTGGTTGCCCGTCTCGGTGGCGACGAGTTCGCCCTGATTCTGCGCAAGGTTCCTGACCGCGGGACCCTCGAAGGGCTGCTGGAACGATTGTGCGGGGCTTTGGGCATGCATTACCTGATTCAAGGCGGCACGCCGGTGAGTTGCCCGGCCAGCATTGGGGCGGCACTGTATCCCGGGCATGGCGAAGGCGCCGAAACCCTGATGCGCAGTGCCGACGCGGCCATGTACCGCGCCAAGCGTCGCCGTCAGACGGATACGGGCGCCTGGGAAGTCCATGCGGCCTTTGACGCCGAGGCGACGTCACTGCCTGCGCCTGTGCGCCTCCCCGGACGGGTGGAAGTCCATTATCAGCCGGTGTTCGATATCCAGCGCGCTGGCGCGACCCGCTTCGAAGCGCTGGCACGGCTGCGCCGACAGGGCAAGCTGATCTCGCCACTGGAATTTCTTCCAGGCCTGGGTCCGCGCCAGCGCCGCCACCTGTTCAGCGCCGTGATGGAGGCCGCACTCGAGGCACAGCGTGAATGGAACTGCCTCGGCGGTCACTGCGTGGGGGTGTCGGTCAACATCGACCCAGAGTCGCTGGCCGAGGCGGACATCGCCAAGGCCATCGCCGACGCGCTGGGCGCGATGCAGGCGCAGCCCGCGCAGCTGACCCTTGAAATTCTCGAGCGTGGCGAGTTTCTTTCCCCCGATGTGACGCGGCGCAACCTGCTGGAGATCAGCGCGCTCGGCGTACGCCTGGCGATCGACGACCTCGGATCGGCCTACTCAAGTCTGCTGCGCCTGCGCAGCCTGCCGATCGACGAAATCAAGATGGATCAGACGTTTGTCCGCGAAATCGCCACGCGCCTGCAAGACATCGCGTTTGTGCATAGTGTGCAAAACCTCGCCAGTTCCCTGCAAGTCGACCTCGTGGTCGAAGGCGCGGAGTCGGCCGATGTGCTCAATATGCTGCACGTACTCGGCGTGCGCGAAGTCCAGGGTTACGCCATTGCGCGCCCCTGCCCGAGCGACGAAGTGCCTGAACTCCTGCACCAGCTGCGCGCATGGACCCTGCCACCCCACGGCAATCCGCTGGCCGCGGCCTATGCGCGGCAGCAAATGACGGAGTCGCACGTGCTGGGCCTGTTGCAGATCGCGCCGGCACATCTCAGCCCGGCGCTACTGGACGACGCCGCGCTGGATGATCTGGAAACAGCGCTGGCCGACGTGCCCGACGCGCGTCGGCTGCACCGCCAGCAGCGCATCATCCTGCACGATCTTGTGCGCCATCACGACCTCGACAACCGGCTGCCGATTCTGCGCTACCGCGCTCTTGGCGCACGTCTGCGGCGCTGCCTGATCGCCGCGATGGGCGCCGCCTGAGCCCGCCACGTCAGGCGCCCGCGTCAGCCACGCCATGCCGACCGCGATCGACGCCCGAAGCATGCCTTGCCACCGCCCCGGAAGGCGCATGCGCGTCGGACCGTGCTGCGTTCAGGAATCGGCCTGCAGGGCGCCGCGCCGGAGCTGATCGCGCTCAATGCTTTCAAACAAGGCTTTGAAATTTCCTTCACCGAAGCCGTCGTCGTTCTTGCGCTGGATGAACTCGAAGAAAACCGGCCCGAGCAGGCTTTCACTGAAGATCTGAAGCAGCAAACGCTTGTCACCACGCGCGGTCGAACCATCCAGCAGAATGCCGCGCGACTGCAGTTCCGGTACTGGCTCGCCATGGCCCGGCATGCGCTCTTCCAGCATCTCATAATAGGCAGCGTTGGGTGCCGTCATCAGCGGTACGCCGGAGCGCCGCAAACCGTCGACGGTGGCGAGCAAGTCGTCGGTCAGCAGCGCGACATGCTGAATGCCTTCGCCGTTGAATTTCATCAGGAATTCTTCGATCTGACCGGTTCCGCCCTTGCTCGCCTCCTCGTTCAGGGGAATGCGGATCAAGCCGTCAGGCGCAGTCATGGCACGACTCGTCAATCCGGTGTATTCGCCCTTGATGTCGAAGTAGCGGATTTCACGAAAATTGAAGATCTTCGAATAGAAGTCACCCCAAAACGCCATCCGCCCTCGGTATACGTTGTGCGTGAGGTGGTCAATCATGCGAAGGCCATGCCCTCCGGGATGGCGATCGATCCCGGGAAGAAACGCGAAATCGATGTCGTAAATGCTTTTGCCATCGTCAAAACGGTCGATCAGATACAGCGGTGCGCCCCCGATGCCCTTGATTGCGGGTAACTTGAGCTCCATGGGACCGGTTGGCACGTCCACCGGCTGCGCGCCGAGTTGCAAGGCGCGCGCATAAGCACGGTGCGAGTCGCGCACACGAAATGCCATCGCACAAGCACTGGGGCCATGCTCGGCGGCAAAAAAGCCGGCAAGACTGCTCGGTTCGCGGTTGACGATGAAATTGATATCGCCCTGCCGGTAAAGCACCACGTCCTTGCTCCGGTGCCTCGCCACGAGGGTAAACCCCATGCGCTCAAAGATGGGTTCAAGCACGTTTGACGAAGGAGACGCGAATTCGACGAATTCGAATCCCATCAAGCCCATAGGGTTGTCGAAGAGATCAGTCATGTCTGTTCCTGAGATTTCGTTGCGGAGTTGAGGCAGAGGCTCGCGGACTCACCATTGACCGAAATACACTCCCGCCTGCTTGCAGGCGTTGGTGCCACGCTCCACCGCCGCATCGGTCACGGTTGCGCGGTGTCGCCGCCTCGCCAGGAAGCTGAGCAATTTGTCGCGTAGCCCGATGCGCACGCCTTCGGTCGTGGGGTTTCGGCCCAGATCACGGAACTCTTCGGTGTCAGCGCGCAGGTCGAAGAGCTGCTCGGGCTCATCGAGCCAATACACATAGTTTCAATGCGCGTTGCGCAGGCAGAAAGCACGGCACTGGTGGACATCCTTGCCAAGGGTCAGGCGCGCCTGACGATTACTGTAGTCAAGCTCACTGTACGCGAAATCGCGCCATGCGGGCACGGGCTGTCCACATAACAGCGGCAGCAGGCTGAAACCTTCAAGCCGGTGCGTCGGCAACGCAACCCCAAGCACGTCGAGCACGGTCTGCACGATGTCGACCGCTTCGATCAGATGCTGCTCGACAACGCCCCGGGCTGGATCGGCGGCGTACCGGGACATGGCCGGCAGACGGGTCCTGCGCGCGCCACCGCAGGCAACCCGCGACGTGCTGCAGCGAAGACCGAGGACCGAAGATCTGACGTAGCTTAACGACACCATGGCATGTGCGGATGTAAAGTTGGCCGAAAAAAATTTGAAGAAAGACCTGTAGTCAATTGTTTTAAAAGATTTTATAGATTTTACAGATGCACTTGCGCTGTGAATGATGCCACCCTCCTGGCATTGACGGTATGTAGTTTCGCTACATACACTACGCAAACAAGGTGTCCTGCTGCAGGCTCGCGGACTTCGGACCGCGGCCCTCCGCGCCAGCTGGTCGCCATCGCTTACGACCGGAATCCGTGATGTCAACGTCTCCACCCCGCCTGCTCGCCGACATCGGCGGCACCAACGCCCGCTTCGCGCTGCAGCTCGACGGTGGCATCGACCGGGTGCGCGTGCTTGCTTGCGCCGACTACCCGAGCATGCAGGACGCCATCCGCGCCTACTTGCGCGAGCAGGCAGTCGACGTGCGCCAAGCCGCCATCGGCATCGCCACCCCCGTCACCACGGACGACGTGCGCATGACGAATCATCACTGGGCGTTCTCGATTCAGGCCACGCGACAGGAGCTGGCGCTGGATACGCTGCTCGTGATGAATGACTTCGCAGCGCTGTCGCTTTCCCTGCCTTACCTGCCGGCGCATGAACTGCGGCGCATCGGTGGCGCCGATCCCGAGCCGCGCGCTGCGCGGGGGGTGGTTGGTGCCGGCACCGGGCTTGGCGTGGGCGCTCTCGTGCCCACAGCCGACGGAGCGTGGCAGGCGGTGGCTGGAGAGGGTGGACACGTCAGCTTCAGCCCATTCGACGAAGAAGAAATCGACCTGTGGCGATTCGCGCATGCACGCTTTGGTCACGTCTCGGCCGAGCGGCTGCTGCAGGGCCGCGGCCTCGAACTCATTCACGAATGGGTGAGCGGGGGAACGGGCGGGATGCGTGCCGGATTCAGTGCGGCTCGCATCACGGAGCTGGGGCTGCGCGCAGCCGACCCACTGTGCCGGCGCAGTCTCGAGGTGTTCTGCCGACTGCTGGGAACGGTCGCTTCGAACGTCGCACTCACCGTCGACGCACGCGGCGGGCTGTTCATCGGCGGTGGCATCGTGCCGCGGCTCGGAGACTTCGTCGCGCAGTCCGCGTTCCGCGCGCGGTTCGAGGACAAAGGCCGCATGTCGCCGCTCCTGGCACGTATCCCTGTCTTTGTCATTCACAGCCCCTGGCCCGCCCTGATCGGTGCCGGAGTGGGTCTGCGCCAGTACCTCGAGCGCCAGCACCCTGGCCTCTGAAAACCTCCCACGTCACCAACTCCCCTGCCATGAATATTGCGCTGATCGCCCATGACGCCACAAAGGACCGCATGATCCAACTCGCACGGCAGCATGCCACATTGCTGCGCGAGCACCGCTTGGTGGCCACCGGAACCACGGGATCGCGACTGCGCAACGAGGTGGGCCTCGAAGTGGAATGCCTGCGCAGCGGCCCGCTTGGCGGCGACCTCCAGATCGGTGCGCGTCTGGCCGACGGTGGCATTGATATGGTGATTTTTTTACGGGATCCGATGACCGCGCAGCCCCACGAACCCGACATCACGGCCCTGCTTCGCGCCTGCGACGTCCACGACGTCGCCTGTGCCACGAATCTGTCCAGTGCCACGCGCCTGCTGCGCAGCATCTGACCCAGCGCAGGCGCGCGGGGCGACGCCGCTGGGTGTCACCCCCATCATGCTCCGCGGAGCAGTCCCATCGATCGACGGATGCGCGTGCGGCGGCGTCTCAATGCGCTGGCTGGGAGTCCGAGGCCGCGGCGCGGCGGCGCAGATCGAGCTCGTGTCCCATGCGTCGCACCATGGGCTCATCAATTTCATAGAACAGCAAGGCAATGACCGCCACCAGCGCACCGATCGCGGGGATCAAGCTGCTCATCATGATGATGCCGTGCACGGTCCGGGCGCTTTGCGCGATGTTCGGCAGGTAACCAAAGAAAGACAGCAGGTAGCCGGTGCCGGCACCTCCGACGGCCCAGCCGAACTTCTGGGCGAATGATGCCGCGGAAAACACCAGGCCAGTCGCACGGCGACCATTCTTCCATTCGGAAAAGTCCGCAGTATCGGCATACATGGCCCAGACCAGTGGCGCAGTTGGCGCTGCGCACAGACTGATCAGTGTCTGCACGATCCACACCAGGGTGATGTCCGCCGGGGGCACGAAATAAAAGCCAATGCAGAACAGGCCGGCGCTGCCCATCGCAGCGATGTACAAGTTACGCTTGCCAAACCGGCGTGACAGCGGCGAGGTGGCCATCACGCCCACGATGAACGCCAACGCACCAGACGTCATCACGGGACCGAAGTAGCCGCCGCCGTGCGGCACGACGTTCTGGAAGTAGTAGATCGCCACGGTATTGCGAATGTTGGAAAAGGTCAGTGCCGCCACGCCAACAGCGCATAGCACCAACCATGGTCGATTGCGCTTGAGGTCCTGGAGGTCGCTGCGAAATGATCCCTCCGCGCGCGGTTGCGGCTGCACGCGCTCCCGGGTCATGGCGAAGGTCACGATATACAGCACCACGGCGAGAGCCGCATACAGAATCATGTTCGCTTGCCAACCCCGTGGCGAGTTCTCACTGCCACCAAAGTAACGCGCCAGCGGCAGTGCGCTGTTGACAATGATGAAGACCGGCAGCAATGCCATCACGAACCGATACGAGCACACGCTGGTCCGCTCCGCGGAGCTTGGCGTGAGCACACCGAGCAGTCCCGAGTAGGGAATGTTGATGGCCGAATACGTCAGCATCATCAAACTCAGCGTCACGTATGCATACACCACCTTTGCGTTTCCAGCCAGATGAGGAACCGTAAAAGCGAGCACGGCAGCAGCAGCCATGGGCAGGCACATCCAGAGCAGATACGGCCGGAAGTGTCCCCAGCGGGTATGCGTGCGGTCGGCGACGGCCCCGATCACGGGGTCGATGAACGCGTCACCGAAACGCGTGACGAACATCATCGTACCCATCTGCGCAGCGCTGAGCAGAAATACATCGGTGTAGTACTTGGCGATGAAGATGGAAAACATCTGCCAGTACAGGTTGGAGGCGAAATCACCGAACCCATACCCGACTTTTTCTGCAATTGAAAGTCTTGACGACACGCTTTTCATGCACCACACCCCTCAACCGAGCCGCATTCTGCGAAGCTGCCGCACGTCCGCGCCGCAGCCCACCGTCAAAGTCACCATCGCTCATCCGCGAAATCCGGAAGCAGACCATGAATGATCTGAAAGCGCTTTCACAAAGCATAGCGGCAGTGATCTGCACGCGGGCCTAGGACTTTCCCGGCCTTCGTCGCGGGTGCGATCGGCGCGTCAGGCCCGCACGTTGCGGCCCGCCGCATCAAACGCATGCACACGCCCTGGCAGCGCGCGCAGACCAAGACGATGTCCACGCGTCCTGGATGCATTTTCGGAGCCGAGGCCCTGCGCAATCCAGACGCAATCCAGACCGTCCAGGCGGACATGCAGCAGCGACAAGCCACCAAGATGCTCGACGAACTCGAGCAGTCCGCATGCCTCCCCATAGCCTGCTTCATGAACCTGCAAGTGCTCCGCGCGCACCCCCAGGCGCATGGCCCCTTCGATGGCCTCCCCACCAAGTGCGGTCCACAATTTGACATGCGCGGGAGTCGCCCCGGTGCCAGGCCGATCGAGCATGTTCATGCGCGGCGCACCGAGGAAGCCGGCAACGAACTCCGAGCACGGTCGCTCGTAGAGGTGCATGGGTTCGCCGACCTGCTCGATACGGCCGTCTCGAAACACCGCGATGCGGTCGCCCAAGGTCATGGCCTCGACCTGATCATGGGTGACGTAGATCATGGTTGCGTCCAGCTCCCGGTGCAGCCGGGACAGCTCCAGGCGCATGCTCACGCGCAACTCGGCATCAAGGTTGGACAAGGGCTCGTCGAACAGAAACACTTTGGGGTGCCGCACGATGGCGCGTCCAATGGCGACACGCTGACGCTCGCCCCCCGAGAGCTGACGCGGGTAGCGTTCGAGCTGGTGTTCGATGCGCAAGGTGCGTGCGACGCGCTCGACGACTTCACGTCGCCGTGCGCGCCCGACGCCCGACATTCGAAGGCTGAACCCCATGTTCTCAGCAATGGTCATGTGCGGGTACAGGGCATAGCTCTGAAAGACCATCGCTGCGCCCCGATCAGCCGGCCGTAACGCATTCGCACGCACCCCGTCGATGCGCAGCTCGCCCGCAGTGATCGACTCCAACCCGGCAATCATGCGCAGCGTCGTGGTCTTGCCGCAGCCGGACGGGCCCACGAACACCATGAACTCGCCGCTGCGCACTTCGAGGTCGATGTCGTCGATGACCACGCGATCCGCATAGATCTTGCGCAGGCCCAGCAATTGCACCGAACTCATGATGCACGGATCGTCAAAAGTCTCATGGCGTCATGTAGCGCACGTAGGCGACATTCATGGTCTGGTCGTAGTTGGCGGGAACCTGGGTGTTGTCCTGGTGCGGTGCGCCAAGATTGCCACCGATCGCCAGATTCATGATCAGGTAGTAGCTCTTGTAGGTGGTGCCATACGGCCACAGCGATGAAGCCGGATAGGGTGCAAGTCCGGCCACGGTCGGCGTGCAGCGCATGGTGCTCTGGGTACAGGTCATGACCACCTGATCATCCACGGCAAACTGGATCTGCCCCGGGGTCCATGCGAGCTGGTAAAGATGGAAGTTGCCAGCGATGGGGCTGCTCAGCGTGGTTTGCTGGTACTCGTAAGAGTCCGTGTAGTTGGGGTTCGGAGTTCCAGACGGAAGGTGCAACGTGCTCTGCACGGTCGAATTCTGGCCCGAGAAGTACGTACCGAACCACTCGGCGATATCAATTTCACCGCCAATCGGCCACGTCGGCTGGGTCGCAAGCTGCGCGGTGCTCGGCGGGAAAGTCGATCCCGGACTGGTACCGGGCAGCAGCCAAAGCGCCGGCCACGATCCGGTGGAAGTCGGCAACGACGCCTTGATCTCGAGGAATCCGGGCTTGCTGAGGTCAACGGTCTGAACCGAGGTCAATTTCGCGGACGAGAACAGGCAATTCCCGCTGCTCACACCGCAAGCGTCGTTGAGGACGCTGGGGTCAGCATGCCCGTGCAGATCGAGGTAACCGCCGGAGACGGTGGCGTTGCTCGGCAGGTAGTACTCCGCCTCGTTGTTGCCCCAGCCACGATTCCCGTACTCGGCGCCGTTGCCGGTTTCGGCGGCCCAGTATGCGCTGCTTGGCGTGCCAGTGGGATCGTTGGCGAAATTGTCCTGCCACACGGTGGTCTTGTAGGCCGAGGCCAGCGTCGCGGCCGCTCCGGCTGGCTGGCTGGCGGAGGTACTTGGTGCGCTGTTGAGCGAGGAGATCGAGCCCGAGCCGCATCCGGCCAGCAGCGTGGTGGCGAGGGCAAGCGCGATGAGGGTTTTATGCATGATGCAGTTCCTTGGATTGTTCGATGCGTCGGCTTCGAATCACTGTGCGGAGCCGGTGCCCGTTTGAGAGCGCGCGACGCCGAGGTCATGGGGGGCGACAACCAGGCTTGCGCCGTCGCTGAAGTGCACCTGCAAGGGCTGTGCGCCCGGGTTGCAGGCCAGATGCGTGACGACACCGGCAGGCGTTTTGAACACCGCGTATAGCGGAGTATCGGCGTGGATGTCGAAATCCGGACGGCCCATGGCCTGCATGCTGCGGATCCAGTAGTAGGCGTGGGTCCGACTGTCACCGTCCTCGGTCGAGCCCTGCGAGTTCCAGTCGGCCATGGCCTGGGCCGGATCAGCCAGCGCACGGTACTCGGCGAATACATCCTGCCAGATGTCAGACGGCGTGCCGTCTGACATTCCCGCCTTGGCATAGCGCTCGCTCATGGTCTTCATGTTGTCGAAGAAAGACTCGACGTACCGCGGATCACGTCCGAGATAGGTCGATGCGGTCGTCAGGGGCAACAGATTGATCCCCTGCACCTCCCTTGGATTCTGGGTCCACCACGTGTTGTAGGAGTACTTGTCGCCGAAAACCTGTGCCGCCAGCCCGCGCCGATAGGCGGGAGCGAACACCACATGGTGAAGATCGAACCAGTACATGTCGATCGAATGCACCTCGGTGGTGTAGAGGTAGATCCCGAGATCGCGCAGCCGGGTGTCGCCGGTCGCAGCCCCCCAGAAAATGAGTCCGGCCCACGCGTTGACTGCCTCTGATGACGACTCCTGGTTATTGCCGTCCGCCATCATCGCGTCTCCGCTGGCCCACGAGTGCCCTTCATAGGGGTCGAAGTTGCGCAAAAATGGATAGCTTGCGAGACCATGGTGATCCGTCGCAATGTCGTCGACCAGCAAATCGACCATCGAACCCCATTGATCCTTGTCGGCCCAGTGCGGATCCCGCAGTGCCAGTTGGGCTGCGGCCAGGATCCAGTAGCCGTAGTGGAAATGATGATCGTTCATATGGCTCACGCTGCCGTACTCGGACGGATAACCAACCGTCGTTCCGAGCGAACGGTCGACGACAAAGTAGCTGTTTGCGTTCGTGCCCGAAAAAAACCGGCGGAAATGGCGCTTGATCATTTCTTCCAGCGCTTTCGCGTCGCCCGTCCGGCCCTGCACCTCACCGATATTCATCAGTTGCGCCGCGCGCCCGAGCCCCTTGCCGATCCAGTAGGTTCCCTGGCTCTGTGTGCCAAAGGCCGAGGACATTTTCGCGACGTCGCCGCCCAGCAGAGCATCGACCCTGCTGCCGCCGGCATTCGCGGCCAATGCGGGCCAGTAGGGAACGATACCCTCGTAATTGAGGCGGGTCTGAAAGTGGTTCGCGGCCAGAAGTCTGACGCGGCCTCGCACGCTGGCATAGCCCTGTTGCGAAAGACCCGGAATGTGCTGGCCCCACCACAGGTTCGGCAACAGACCCACAAGCGGCACCTGCTGCCCGCCCTGCATGGGCTGTGTGGTGTAGGTGTAGTCGGTGTCGACCTGGCTCGCCGCCTGGTCGTAGTGCCAATGCACACGCGTGTCGGTCACGAATGCGTAGGCATGCCGGGCGAATTGCTGCAAGGTCGTGGCGTTGGTGTCAGGCAAGGCAGCGATCGAGAAATAACCCTTCCCCGGAGGCAGGTCCAGCTTGAGTTCGGTCGCCGACACCCACTCCACGTGTCCGCCCTCGGGTCCATAGACCGCCCACGGCTGGCCGTTGACGGTGAACACCTCGCCAGCGCGACCGGACATGTCAGTGTGCTGCTGAGCCGCTGCGGCCAGTTCGAGCGTGACGTCCTTGCCGTCGGTCTGGTAATAACTGAATGGAGACCCCTGCACGGCGGTGGCAAGGAATTTGTGACCCTGGCCTGGCATCGACACCGTCACGCTCCAGTCACCATGCCCCGCGAGCAATGCGGACTCGGGCTTGAAGTCGGGACGCACCGTCAGATCGGCATGGTGAGGCCATACAACTTCGCGGAACCCGTCGGCCGCGGAGTGGATGGACTGTGTGGGTACGCCCACCTCCCAACCCGAAGCCACGGCCTGGTAACTCACCGGAAAGGCGAAGAGCGGCTCCGACCAGCGGGTGAACATGACCGAGGAATACCACTGATTCGTTGGTGCCGCCTGGGCCAGCATTGCCGGCGTTCGCCAGGGTGCCTGAGGCGGCTTGGGCCCCGCCGACGAGAACAGCCCGCCAGCGTGGGGCTGGGCAAAGTATCCGCCAAGTCCGGCGGGGATCCTGGGATTGACCGTCGCACCGAGCGCCGGCAGCATCACCAGCGCCGCGGAGGCGCCGGCGATGAGTTTTGAAATAGTTGGCATCGTGCAGTCCTTGTCCGGCTTCAGAAGGTCACCAGCGCGCCAAGCGTGAATGTCTCGCCGGAGCGCGACACCCACGAATTGATCCCGGAGAACTGGGTATTGCTCGGCATGCTCAAAGGTGCGGGACCAAGCCGCCCAAAGCGCACGTAGCCGAAGCCGCCATACACGCTCAGGTTGCGATAGACCTCGGGCAACTTGCGGTATGCACCCAGATTCGTGATCACCGCCCAGTTGCTCTGGCCCCACTCCGTCGGATTGCTGGTGCGCGCACGTCCGAGATAGACCATGCCGGCGGTGTAGGTCCAAAGCCCGCGGTAGTGACTCAAGCCGAGCAGAAAGTCGTTCGTCGACGCTGAATAGCCGGGCTGGTAGGAGACGCCGCTGTACATCCCATTCGCATAGTTGAAACCTTGCGACGGGTACAGGCATCCGGACTGTCCGTTGCCGACATTGCTCGTGAAGCCACAGGTAATGGCCGATCCCGACCAGTAGCTGTGTCGAAGTCCCCAGGTCAGCATCCACTGGGGCGTGAACCAGTGGTCCCCCTCCAGGATGGCCACGCTCTGACGCGGCAACTCACTGTAGATGTTGGTCGCGCTTCCACCAGCCCCGCCCGGGCCGAGCACGGGCAGGTTCGATGCTCCCACGAACGGCGCCTTGCCCCAGGACGACTGCCCAGCACCGTGGCTGGTTTCGAACGTGAATTCAATCAAGTTGTTGTGGTTCGAAAACTGCGCAAACAGCTCAAGCATCTGCGGTGTCGACGCCTGGTCCGGACCCTGGGGTCCGGTGTATTGGTCATATTTGTTGTTGGTGGCGTAGGTTGCCTCGAGGGTCAGCTTGCCAAAGGAATAGTTGAGAGTCCGCGACGTCAAGCGTACGGCTTGCGGGAACAGACCAAAGCCGGCGCCGGTCTCGCTCCATGCCGTGGACAGGCCAATCGGATAGCTGAAACCGTCCTGCCGCGACCAGGCGCGCGCCAGCTGCGTGCCGACCTTGAGCGAGCCCACGGATGGATAGGACAAGCCCACGTATTTCTCGAACCAGTTCTGCCCGACGATGTCATTCGAACCGTTACGCAAGCGCTTCGTGAGCACGGCATCGACTCTCAGACCATTGTCGAACTCGTGCTTGAGATCACCCGTGAGCTGGTACATGGGCGTTGGCGTGGTCACGGTGCCGAGGCTGGTCGGGAAGCACTTTGCCGAAGACGGCAGTACCTCTCTCGAATCGCCGTAGCACACGGGAGGCGCGCTGGTGTTGTTGGCAACGCTACCGACGTTGTTGGCCACACCGACCTCATCCTTGGCGAATCCAGTCAGGCTTAGCGGTCCGAAGTCGGCGGCATGCGCGCTCAGCGTTGCCGCACCGAGCATGCTGGCAAGCACGATACGAGTGTTCAAGATAGTCTCCTTGGTTGTCATGACGCGCTCTGCAAGATCAGTCCGGCCCCACGGCGCGGACATAGGTGGCGATGGAGTGCGCGGGCAGCACATCGGCTTGCGCGTGCGAGTCGATGCGCAGGCTCAGCGCCTGCGCGTGTTCGTGCGTGTTCATTGCCACCACGACCAATGCGCCGTCCGGGCGCCTGAAAGCGGTGGCCTGGATTGCATGGCTCGAGGTCGCGCAGAACACCCTGCGCGAGCCGGGTTCAATGTGGCGCGAGAAATGCCCGATGTAGTGGTAGGAGGGCTGCGCGAACCACTGGTCCCGCCCCGCATCGATGAGAATCGGCGCGCTGCAATAGTTCCCGACATGATTCGGCCCCCCCTGCAAATCCAAAAACAAATTCCAATCGATCCAGCCGCAACTGCCGTGGCCGAGATCAGCGATCAGTGATTGGCCATAGCGCTCGGCAACACCCCAATCGTCCCGGTGCGGCCCTCCCTCCTGGCATGCCTCGGTGAGCAGCAGCCCTTTTTCGGGCCACCCTTCATGCACGCGATGCACGTTCTCGAACATCGGCTCCCCGTACCAGTGAAAACCGAGGCCCCACAAAAATCCCCGCGCGACCGGATCCGCATAGAGAACCCGTGCGCGCTCGCCCAGCTGATCGCGGTTATGGTCCCATCCGAGAATGCGTACGTCGCTGAGTCCGGCGTCGCGCAGAGCCGGTCCGAGGTACTGCGCGATGAAATCGCGCTCCTCCTCCGCCGAATACAGGCAGGAGTCCCAGGTCTGGGCCGCCATGGGTTCATTTTGTACCGTCACGCCCCATAGACGTAGACCCTCGCGGCGGCACTCCTGGATGAATCGCACGAAACATCGAGCCCAGGCCTCACGGTACTGGGGCAGTAGCCGGCCGCCACCGCGCATGCGCGCGTTGTCTTTCATCCATGCCGGCGGGCTCCACGGCGACACCAGTACCCCCGGAGGAGTTCCTGCGATGCGTCCCGCCGCAAGCGCCAGCGCCAGCAGGGCCCCGCGATCGCGCTCCATGTTGAAGCTGCGCAACTCGACGTCGCCCTCTTGCTCCACATGCGCGTAGTGGCCGAGGGCGAAATCGCAACTGTTCATGGGCATACGGCACAAGGTGTAGCCGTGGCCGCCCTGCGCGGGCGATGCGAAGTAAGCACGCAGGACATCATCGCGGGCGCCAGCCGACAGACCGAGCCAGTTGACCGCAGCGGACTCGGTGAAGGCGCCGCCGAAACCTTCGATACGCTGGAACTGGCGCCCAGCATCGATACCAACGATGACGGCGTCGGCTGATTCAGCAGGCCGTTCCACGCGGCCCGACGCTTCAGCGTGCTTCAAACCGGTATCGCGGACAGTACGATGAATTCGCAGCATGATCGATCGTGGCGCCTCAAGCTGCTTCGCGTCGGCGCATGCCCAGCAGAAAGTCACGGTACCAGATCGCACTGGCTTTCGGCGTCCGACGCTGGGTCGCGTAGTCGACATGCACGATGCCGAAACGCTTCGCGTAGCCACTGGCCCACTCGAAGTTGTCCATCAGGCTCCACACCATGAAACCCTTCAGAGGCACGCCGGCAGCGAGGGCCGCCCCCGCCGCGGCAATGTGCCGCGCGATGTAGTCTCTGCGTTCCACGTCATGCACGCCGCCGTCGCGCCATTCGTCAGGGAATGCAGCGCCGTTCTCCGTGACGTACAGGTCCGGGATCGAATAGTCACGGTGAAGCCTGCACAGCAACTTGGTCAACCCTTCCGGGTACACCTCCCAACCCATGTCCGTCACCTTGGCTCCAAGCTGTTTCGGGTCGACCGCACCACCCGCATTGACCACGCTGCGCGAGTAATAGTTGACGCCCAGGAAATCCATTGGCGTGGAGATGATCTTCATGTCATCTCCGTGTATCTCCGGAACGTCCGCGCCCAGGTCCATCCAGACGTCGTCGGGGTAACTCCCACGCAGCAGAGGATCGATGTACCAGCGCACCAGGCGTCCGTCCTCGAGACGCGCTCGTGCGCGATCCGCCTCGGAATCGCTGGCGGCCTCGACCGGTGCCAGATTGAGCACGATGCCAAGCCGGCAGTCCACACCCTCGGCTCGAAGCGCCCGCAGCGCCAGTCCATGGCTGAGAAGCAGATGGTGGGCAACCTGCATCGCCGTGCGCCGATGATGGATTCCAGGCGCAAAGATTCCCGTCTCGTTGCCCAGCACCGCCTGCACGAACGGCTCGTTGTGCGTGGTCAACGAACTCAGGCGGTCACCAAAGCGACGCGCCAGCTCCAGCCCGTAGTCAACGAATCGATGCACGGTATCACGGGCTGCCCAGCCCCCCTGCTCCTGCAATGCCTGCGGCAAGTCCCAATGGTTGAGTGTCAGGTGAGGGGCGACGCCGCGCTGCAACAATCCATCCAGCAGGCGGTCGTAAAACGCAAGGCCGGCGGCGTTCCAGGCGCCCTGCCCGAGCGGCTGCACACGCGGCCAGGCGACAGAGAATCGATAAGCGTTGACGCCGAGCCCGGCAATCAGATCGAGATCATCCTGCCAACGGTGATAGTGATCGCAGGCAACATCCCCATTGCTGGCATCGGCAATCACCCCGGTGCGTCTGCAAAACGCGTCCCAGATCGATTCCCCGCGCCCGTCCTGTTGCGTCGCGCCTTCGATCTGGAATGCACTGGTGGCTACGCCCCACGTGAAGTCGCGCGGGAAGCGCGCTGCCAGCGCTCGGGAATCGATGGAGAGTTCTTGTTGCATGAGTTTTCAGAATGAACAGTTTCAGAATCACGACAGCGCGACTGCCTGCCACGTCCACGGCGGCTGGGACATCGCGCGGCGCCGGGAGTTACTTGACGGCACCGGCAGTCAGACCGTCGACCAGACGGCGCGAATACAGGAAATACATCACCACGAGCGGCAGTGTGGCAATGGCAGAACCAGCCATCAGCGCCCCCCACTGCGTATCCGTCGGGCTTTGCAGGCTTCGCAAGGCCAGCGGGACGGTGTACATGCCAGGCGAGCGCATGACGATCAGGGGCATCAGAAAGCTGTTCCACGACGCGATGAAGCTGATCAAGCCCAGCGTTCCAAGCGCCGGCCTGATCAACGGGAGCACGATGCGCACGTAGATGGAAAACTCGCCGCAGCCATCCAGACGTGCGGCTTCGATGAGATCTCGCGGCACTGCGCTCGCGATGTACTGGCGCATGAAGACAATGCCGAAGGCACTGGCCGCACCCGGCACGTACAGCGCGCGCGGCTGGTTGATCCAGCCAAGCGCATCCATGACCATGAACATCGGGATCATGTTCATGAACTGTGGCACGAGCATCGTGCCGAGCACGAGCAGGAACAGCGCACCGCGGAAGCGGAAACGGAACATGGCGAACGCATAGCCGGCCATCGAACAGAGCATCAAGGTCAGCAAGGTCGATACGCACGCCACGTACAGACTCATGACGACGTTGCGCCAGAACGGGATCGCCGACACCAGGATGCCAAGATTGCTCCAGGCCTGGCTGCCCAGGCCCAATGGCGGCGGCGATGCGAAGATCGCTTCGCGGCTGTGGGTGGCGAACACGAACATGAAATACAGTGGCGCCGCCATCACCACCGCGCCGATCCCGACCAGCGCGTACGCAGCCACTCTCGATGGAGCGACCATCAGTGCGCGATGCGCATGCGTGGCGCTCATGCTCCCGACTCCCCTGTCGACTTCGATGCGAAGGCACGCCCGGTCAGCCAGGTCAACAGCGCGACGAAGCCGAACAAGATCCACGACATGGCGGCTGCCCCGCCAAAGTCATCGAAATCAAATGCTTCGCGATAGAAGTACAACGCTGCCGTCATGCCGGCCTGATCCGGGCCGCCGTGGCCACCGGTCAGAATGAAAGGCTCGTCGAACAACTGCAGGCCGCCGATGACGCTGAGGGTGACGGCAAACCACATCATCGGCCGCAGCGCCGGCAGCGTGATGTGCCAGAAGCGCTGGAGCGCGCTCGCGCCATCGAGTTGCGCCGCTTCGTACAAATCGCCGTCGATGGTCTGCAACGCCGCCAGATACAAGACGACGTTGAACCCAAGATAACGCCAGAACACCACCGCGGCGATCGTCGGTTTGACAAAGCGTGGCTGCCCGAGCCAGTCGATCGCATGGGCCGGCAACCATGCCCCGAGTAATGGCACGCGCGACAACCCTTGCAACAACTGGTTGAGCAGCCCATGGTGAAGCGAAAACAGCGCGCTGAACAAGATCGCGATGGCAACCGTCGACGTGATGTAGGGCATGAAATAGGCACCAACCAGAACGTCGCGGACACGCGCGGCCAATCCCTGAAGGAACACCGCCAGTGGAATGGCGACGAGATGCTGCGCTGTCCCTGCCACCAACGCCAGCCATAGCGTGTTGCGCATGGACAACCAGAACCAGGGGTCGCGCAAGGCGAAGGCGAAGTTGCCAAGGCCGACGAAATGCATTGCACGCAGCCCAGCGGCAGGCTGCCAGCGATGAAACGCCAGGTACAGCGAAAAGCCCAGCGGAAACAGCCCGAACACGAGAAACAGCGCAACGAATGGCGCCAGCATGACGTACGGAGCCCATGTCGGTGACAGGGTTGGCATGCGGCGGCGTGCCGTTGCAACCTGGGTCGTGGCATGCGCTCGCATCACGCCTGCCCCACCCGCTGCAGCAACAGCTGTTGCGCCCGGCGCAGCGCAACGCCTTGCTCGACACCGCGTTCCAGGACGTCGTAAAGCGCATCACCGACAACTTCGCCCGCGAAACCGTCTTGCGCATGCACGCCGACGGCGCGTATGTTCAGCGCCGCCGTGCGCCACAGACGTCGCGCGCGTTGACCGCCGAGAAAAGCAACTGGGACATCGAAGGCGGCGTCGTCATACGTGTCGACCAGTGCGGGGAAGGCATCGACGCTGGCGAAGGCATCCAACTGGCGCTGACGCTGCAACGTCAGCAGGCGCAGGAAGTCCCACGCCAGCGCTCGACGTCGAGCCGGCAGTCGACGCGGCACGGCGAGGAAACTGCCCCCATAGGCGCTCCACGCACCCGCAGGCAACTGCGCCGCGCGCCAGCGTCCGGCGGTGCGTGGCGCCAGCCAGGTCGCCATGTGGCCAGCAAGCCAGGCCCCGGACATGACCACTGCGATACGTCCGTTACGAATCCCGCTGGCCCATGCCGGTGACCAGGACTTCGCCCGCGCGTCAAGCCCGAGGCTGCGCACCCTGGCAGCCAGAGCAAAGCCGCGCGCGAACCGCGCGCTCTGCAGCGCAGGCCTGCCGGCTCCGTCGAAATAGAGTCCTTCACCCGCCGCCATGCCACTGCGAATCACGATGTCCAGCACATCGCGAGCGTCAGGCACCAGCCATGCTCCGGTGCGCTGGCGAATGATCTGGCCCGCCTGCACGAACTCGTCCCACGACCCCTGCAAGCGCGACAGCGGCACACCGGCCGCACGCAGCAAGTCGATACGCGCCAGCATGGTTCCCGGGCCGATGTCGCACGGCGCCGCGGCGACCTGGCCGTCAGGCTGGCGCGCCTGTTCGAACGCGTAAGGCGTGTAGTGGGCTCGCTGCGCGCCAATATCGACAGGCGCGGCCGCGAGGTCGAGCAGACCGCTGCCGCGGGCGAAGCGTCCCAGGAAGCCGACCTCGATCGCCATCACGTCAGGCAACTCGGAGCCGGTGGCGAGTGCCGTCATCATGGCGGTATGGTGGTCGTTGAACTGACGGCTGATCACCCGCAGCGGAATCTTCGGATGCAGCCCAGCCCATGCGGGTGCCGCGGCGCGAGCGACGTGATCCAACGACGGGTAAGCCGCCACCACCAGCGACGGCACCGACAGGCGCGCACCCTGCGAGCATGCGCTCAGCACGCGCGTTGCGCACCCGACGGTCAGGGTCTGAAGGATTTGGCGGCGGTGCAGCAGCATGACAGCGTGAAGCGATGACTCCAAAGCAACTGCGGATGCGGCGCACAGCAGGCAAATGCCCACGGTGCGTCGCAGATCATGTGTGAAAGCGGTTTCACACATTCTTGAGGTAACACCGGCTGGCGTCAACCTAGGGTATCTACGGAATGCGCGGCGAGCTTACTCGCGACGGCACGGCGCCGCGGACTCGCGCACGATCAGTCGTGGGACAGGCAGCTGCAGTTCCGGTCGCGTACCGCCTAGCAGCGCTGCCATGGCACGCGCCGCGATCTGCCCCATCTCACAGCTCGGTTGATGGACCGAGCTCAGGGGAGGAATCGAGAAATGCCCCGCCTGCAGGTCGTCGAAGCCAACCACCGAAACTTGATCGGGGATCGCGATGCCATGCCGGTACAACCCGAGCATCGCACCCAGCGCCATCTGGTCGTTGGCGGCAAATATCGCCGAGAACTCGGCGCCTCGGCGCAGCAGTCCGTCGATCGCCCGCAGGCCGCTGGCCTCCGAATAGTCACCCGCGACGATCAATTTCTCGTCGGGAGCGATACCACTGACTGCGAGCGCATGCAGATATCCGCGCTGGCGCTCCTGGGCATCCTGATGATCCGGCGCGCCGGCGATGAAGACGACGCGCCGGTGGCCCAGCCGCAGCAGGTACTGCGTGGCCTCGACCGCTCCCTGGAAGTTATCAAAACGCAAGCTGGCGAGGCGGGGCGCGCTCAAGGTGCGCCCCGTCGCCACCACAGGGAGTTGTTCCGCAAGCTGGAGCAGCTCGCCATCACTCAGCCGGGCATCGAGCAGGATGATGCCGTCCACCCGCCTCGCCCGCAGCACAGCGACACTACGACGCTCGTCGATCTCGTTCCATTGCCCACTGATGAAAAGCGGCGTGTAGCCGATCTGCTGCAACTCGATCTCGATGCCGCGCAACGCCGCACCATAGAACGGGCTGTCCAGTGATTGCGTCACCGCGCCCACGCTGAAAGTACGCCCTCCTGCAAGCCCGCGCGCCACCGGGCTCGGAACATAGCCCAGGCGCTCGATGGCGCCGTGCACGGCTTTTGCCTTGTCCTCGCTGACGACCGCGGTGCCGTTCAGGATGCGCGAAACCGTGCTCGGTGAAACCCCGGCGGCTTGCGCCACCATTTCGATCGTCACCAGTGGTGGCTGCGCTTGCGCGCTGGCAGCGGCGCCGCGCGCCGCAGGTAGTCGTGGCATCCTGCGATCTCCTGCTCAATCAGGGTAGGCCCAAGCTCGATGCGAACGCACGAAAGACGCCGTGCCAAGCTTGCGGGTTGCGATTGAAAATGAAATGTCCGTTGTTTTTGTCGGCGGGCAGTTCAACAAAACGGCCCGCGCCCCCGGTGCTGCGGAAGGCACCGAACCACACGCGCGGCTCCCGCACTCCCCAGTACCGATCATTCGCACTGTAAAGCCAAAGGCTCGGGATGCGATCGGTGCGACCGTAGCCCGCCAAGGTTGCGGCCATCTGGTCACCGCGACACGGGTGGTCGATGTGGCGCCGCAGATCGCCGCCATCGCCACCGGAAAAGTTGACGACACCCCGCACGCCGGGCAGCTTTGCTGCTGCCACCGCGATCGCCGCAATGCCCCCGAACGAGTCGCCCACGATCAGCCCGCGGGTCGGATCGACCTGCGCAAGCGCCGCGGCGACCCGCAGCAATTGGCGCGTCTCCTGAACCACCGGCCGCATTCCCTGGGCGTAGTCCTTGTAAAAACAGGGCCCGGTGAACTCCAGATCCGGCCCACCGGTCACGCCATAACCGACGCGCGTGGGCACCAGCACGACGTAGCCGAGAGACGCGAACCAATCGGCGTTACCCGGGAATTCAACGCGCCCCATACGGATGCGCCCATCCCGGCTGGCCGGACGCCCGTGGAGGATGATCAGGAACGGTGCATGCCTGACGCCGCGCGGCGCCACCATGGTGACCACCATCGCCCGCCGAACCGGCATCCCGAATGCACCGCGCAGCGTGACCGGAACTTCGGTCACGCTGCGCTGGGGGACCACGATACCCGTCGCGGCGGGCGCGACGGGCGTGGCGAGCATCATGGCCAGCACCGAGCCGTAGAGCGGTCGGCGCCAGCGCGCAACACTCAGGGGGCGAAGCTGATGCCGCCCGTCAATGCCAGCGTGGTCGGCACCAGATACGGTGCCGCTCCCCCCGTCGTCTGCGTCGACACGCTCAGGTTGGAGCTGCTGACCAGACCATTGACCCCCTGCTTCAACGCTGACGTTCCACCCGCGGCCTGGAAGTCGATCTGCGAGATCGGCGACGCTGCCAGGGCCTGCGCGACCGTGCTGATCGGCTGATTGCAGTTCTGCGCGACGGTGAAGTCGCTCAGCGCAACCTTGTAGGCGGTCGCCGTCTTGGCAGCTGTGGCGCTGGCTGGCTTGACGACGTCCTGAAGCTGCAGCCTGCAGACCGTGGGTGCACTCGAGGTGCCGATGTTGTAGTACTTGCCAAGGGTCAGGATGATGAGGAAGTTGTTGCTGGAGGCGTTGGCCCATTCGGCGTTCTCGTTCAGCGTGAACTGAAGGTAATTCTGCCCGCTGATTGTCACCCCTTTCGTATCGCCCGAACCGTTCAGAGCCGTCACACCAGGTGCCTGCACGTAGGCACCCACGTACTCGTAGGTCGGAGCGTTGGCCGGCAGCGCGGCCGCCGGGAACTGGTAATAAAAGTACATGTAGGTCGAGGCAGGCGTGAGCGAATTCTGCGCGACCGTGCCGGCCCCAAAGCCCGAGCTAGGTGCATAGGTGGAGTTCCCGTCCAGACTGCTACCGCCGTATCCTCCGTAACCCCCACCTTCGACCGTGGTGGCAGGATTGGTTGCCGTCGTCTGAAAACCACTGGAGAAGGTCAACGCGGAGGCTGCGGTCGCGCAGCTGACGCCGACGTTGGTGACGTTGCCGGCAGCCGTACCGTTACCATTCGTCACCGTGCAGGTTTCGGCCGTCGGTTGGGTTGCCACCGTCACCGCGTAGGGGCCGCCTTGCGCGACCGGCGTCGGAAAGGTGAAGCTCGACGTGGTCGATGTCAGCGCGACGGTGTTGGCCGCGTCACCATTGAGTTCCAGCGTCGCAGTCTGCCCGCTGCTCAACCCACTCACGGTGCCCCCGATCGTATCGTTGGGAACAGAGCAGCTGACCGCAACATTGGTCACGTTGGCGGTCGCTGTTCCCGAGCCGCTGCTCACCGTGCACGTGGCACCGCTGGGCTGGGTTCCCACGGTGACGGCGTAAGCGCCGCTGACCGCATTGGGGAACGTGAACGCGCCATTGCTGGTGACGCTCAAGGCATGCGTGCTGTCCCCGTTGTCAACCAGGCTCAGTTGCTGCCCGCTGGGCAAGCCGCTGACGCTGCCGCCGATGGTGTAGGAAGCGCTGCTCGCACACACCACGCTGACGTTGGTGATATTGGCGTTGACCCCCGCGCCAGAGGCGTTCGAAACCGTACACGTCTGCCCTGCGGGCTGGGTGCCCACAGTGACGGCGTAGCCGCCGCCAGCCGCGATGCCGTTGGCAAAGGTGAAACTGCCATTGGCATTCACCGTCACGGGGCCTGCGTTGTTGTCGAGCAGCACCACACTGGACGACGCGCCAAGACCTGAAACCTGGCCACCAATGGTGTAGGTGCTGGTGCTTGGGGCGCATGCCACCGTGACGTTGGTCACGTTGGAGCTGATGCCCGTACCAGAGCCATTGGACACGGTGCAGACCTGCCCGGCGGGCGCAGTGGCCACGGTCACAGCGTAATTACCGCTTTGCGCGACCGACTGCGCAAAGGAAAAATTGCCGTTGGCGTTCAGCGTCAAGGTATCGGACGCATTGTCCGCCAGCGTGATCTGGGCACCACTTGGCAACCCGCTGAGCACGCCAGACACGGTATATAGCGGCGTGCCGTTGGACCCTCCACCGCAGGCAGACAACATGCCGGCAAGTCCGAGGACCCACCATCCCAGTCGCAATTTGCTTATTGCTCTCATCATTCCTCATCTCCTTGGCGCACGATCGCGCAGAAGTCCTGCAAAAGAACAGTGCTCTTGACGAAACCACACATTGCGGTGCCAACCAGCCGAGCAATCCCGACGCATGAAACCGCTTTCATAAACCCACAAAAAAACAGGTCTGGCGCAGGCTCGAACCTGCGCCAACCCTGCACTACTGGCTCAAGGCCGTAATGTCACTGGACGAGGCCGCCCAGTGGGTGAATCCGATGCTGCCGACAGCCACGATGTCGTATTCACCGGCGGCGACGTTCGGGTTCTTGCTGCCGACGATCTTCACCGCCACCGTCGTGATACCGGTCGACAGCAAGCCCGTCATGCTTCCGCTGCTGCAAGTGAAACTGCTGAATGGAATGGCATAGTTGCGCACACCCAACGCACTGCTGGAAACATTTCCCCCGAGTCCGCTCAATGTCTGGTCGTAGGAGCAGTCATTGGCCGGCGCGTTCGAGCCGACCCCGTCGTTCATGTCAACCGTGAACACATTGGCGTTGCCGGCAGGAGACTGCGTGTTGCCCATGGTGATCAACAAGGTATTCGCCTGGCTGATGTCAAAGGTGGTGTCCCCCGGAGCGAGCACCGCCACCACCGCGTAGTCAGCGGCAGTCGATGGCGCCTTGGCACCGGCTTTGGCTTGCAGCGCGTAGAACCCGGTACGGTTCATGTCCGCCTGGGGTGACGAGTAAGCGCCGAAGGCATAGTTGCCACCGAACACGCCGTAGACATCGCCCCCCTGGATGCTGTGCAGATACGCGCCATTCGTCGCGCTGGGATAGGCAATGAAATCGTTCGCGAACAACAAGTAGGGCGACTGCGTCACCGAACTGCCCCCACCACCCGCGCCGGTCCCGGTCGTGCCCCCTGCGCTGTTCCCGCCTGTCCCGCTGAGGCTTCCCAGCGACACCGTACTTCCACCGCCGCCCCCACATCCGGCCAATGCAGCTGTGACCGCCACTGCCGCCACAACGCATACTTGTCGGTAACGCCGTCCAAGCCTGTCTCGCATGATGCTCTCTCCCACCGGTTTACGTTGCCTGCCGCGCGCAAGCGTGACGGTTGCCACGCCACGCTCTGCTGCGACAGGTCCAGATATCAATCAACTTACGCTTGAAAGCGCTTTCTTTCATCATATTTTTCGCGTTCGCCCGCGTCCGCGCCATTCGGGTTTCCCCGACAGCGGCAACTCCCACCTAACCTGGGCCAAAAGCGCATACGATTCATCGACAAATTGCGTGGGGCCGGGTGTCGCGATGCCATGGGTGCGTGGCCCACAAACGCCTGTCACTCCCAGCGTGCGCTGATGCGTTCCTTGCACCGACTCCCGCGCCATGCGGGCGTGCACACGGTCACGCGTATTCGACAGCCCGCCGTTGCGTTCGCGGTGGGACGCGATGGTCGGCATGGTGTTTCCAGAACGCGCAACAAGCTGCCGCATGTGTCGTTAAATTAGGCTGACTATGAATCCTCAACGCATTGAAATCATTGGCTCGGTTCTGGACCATCTGGATTCGCTGGAGATGATCGCGGAGGCCGACGAAGCGATGGAGAATCGCATCGTCTACATGAACCCCGCCGCGAAGTCGGTCATGCTTGCGCATCATCGCGATCTGAACTCCGAACTCTCCGGATCCGATGTCCGCGGCGCACTGGGAAACTCAATTCATCAATTCCACAAAAATCCCGACGAAATCCGTACGATTTTGCGCGGACTGGCTGCCGGCGGACGAAATGCCATGCACGAACAGCAGTTGCATCTGGGTGGAATGACCCTGCAATTGCGCTTTGCACCGATTCTCGACAGCGAAGATCGTCTCATTGCTTTTCACGCCTCATGGCGGGATATAACCGCACAGCATGAGTCGACGCGACTACTTGAAGCCTTGCGATCACGCCCGATGGCGCTTGACAAAACACTGATTGAATCATTCAAGCCAGAGCGCGCGGAGGTGCTCCGATTCATTCGCGACCTCGCAAGCGAAGTGCAGACAACGTCGATGAAAATTGGACTCGAAGCAGCGAAAGGATACTTCGATCCTGGCAATGCAAGCAATAATGTCGCGCACGCGCAGGAACGCCAGGAAGCAATGCTTCAAAACGTATCAAGAATTATTGGAGATATTTTAAAAGGTTTTGATCAGACACGTCAGAACATCACCGAATCCGAAGACGTTGCAGTTCAGATGGTCAAAATACTTGATTCGCGCCGGGATGAAATGGATCAGGCCGAAAAATCATTCATTCGCATGCTCGATGAAGGCTCGCGAAATCAGGCGCTTCTCGAAACACTGCACAGTGGCGCAAACAAGCTCGGCGATGTCCTGAAAGCCGTGCGTAGCGTCGCCTCGCAGATCAACCTGCTTGCCCTCAACGCATCAATCGAAGCGGCACGCGCGGGCGAAGCCGGGCGCGGCTTTGCCGTCGTTGCTGAAGAAGTACGCCGATTGGCAAACCAGACCGGAGAAACAACACGGAATGCGGGTGAATCTGCGCAGCAAATGCAATCCGCACTGATCGCGGTCCAGCAGGCTTCAAGTGCATTTTCCGAGGGAGTCAAACAAAGCGTTGATCAACTGAAAATTGTTGTGGCCAGCTTTGGCGCCTTGACTGATGGCATTCGAACCAACCAGCAGCGTTTCTCATCGACCAGCGAACAGGCCGCCTCGTCTTCGGAAGCCATGCGCGAACTCAAGCGCAACTTCAGCGACATGGCAACAGAGATCCAACGTGCCTCGGAGGATACTGTCCGTACGGCCAACGCCAATGCCGAGCACCTGCTGCGGACGCTGAATGCAAACCGCTCGCTGCTCGAATGGTCCCTCAATTTCAGGATTGAATCAGACATGAGTATCGCGGCAGGCGTCGCTTCGGCTGGAAGCGCCGAGGTTGCACGCGCGCTGGACGAACTTGTCAATCGCGGCGCCCTGACGATTGAAGACTTGTTTGATGAAAACTACATACCGATTCCTGACACCCACCCGACAAAATATCAGACAAAATTCACAAAAATCCTGCGGGAACGTCTGCAGAGAATTTACGACGCGCACCTCGACGGAAACAGGATTCTGCGGTTCGCCATCGCCTGCGATCGCAATGGATACACCCCGGTTCATAATTCAATCTTTGATCAAGAATCCACGGGAGACCAGCAAACGGATCTCAATGCAAGCCGCGGGATGCGCATGTTCAATGATCCTTTCGGCCTGGAAGCGGCGCGAAATGTTCGTCCATTGCATCTGATGATCTATGCCAGAGACAACGGCGAAGTGTTGCGCGAGATCGATGCGCCAATTTTCGTGCAAAACCGCCTGTGGGGCAATTTCAGGGTCGCCATGAAGTAACGCGCCATGTCAGTGTCTGATGAACCGGGTCCACAGGGTCTTCAACGCTGACAGAACCCATCAACTTCGGGGAGTGGTGTCACCGACGTGTCGACCCGCAGGGCGAGGTCAGGCACGACGGATACCCCAGCGATACCCCAATCCTTCGCGTTTGTCTCGCGTTTGTCAGTACCATGCGCGACGCCACCATCAACCTACGGGCATTGCCCGAACAGCGAGACTTGATGGGTCGCGCCGCAAGTCTGCCAGGCAAAAGCCGTTCAGACTTCATGCCTGGATGTGGCGCAGTCGGCATCCTGCGACCGGTTCCCCCAGTCCGGCCGTTTGCCAGGGACAGCTTCCGAGCGTCAAGCGCCGGAGGGGCTGGCCACTGACGAATCAGTAATAGTCCTCTTCGCGCTGATGACGCACCGCCAGTACCGCGACTTTCGAGGGACTGACGATCTCGTACAGCGCGACGTACCCGGTGCCTCCAAACGGGATGATCAGCTCCCGCTGGGCGGGACTCTGGGCGGCCTTGCGAAAACTGTAGGGCGTGAGTGCAAGTTGCCGCTGCATCACTGCCCTGATCGCATCGATCGCCGCTTGTGCGCGGTCGAGATCTTCGGTGGTCTCCGCCCGCTCGAGCAGATAATCAAAGAGACGTTCCAGGTCCGATTCGGCTGTCGGCGTCAGCTGAACGTCAAAGCTCATCGACCGAGCTTCGTCCGCTTCGCATCGAGCTTGGCTTGCAGCCGGTCGAGGACCGCCTCGACCGGCGCCGCGACGCCAGAGCGGTGGTACTCCTCCGACGCAGCCTGAGCTCTCTCGTGGAAGGCGGTTTGAACACGCCTGAACGCGATTGCACTTCGCACTGTCGCTTCAACGAAGTCGGTCAGGGTCTCGCCTTGTTTGAGCACGGACTCAAGTTCGGCCCGGAGCTCGGGCTCGACTCGGATCTGGGGGATGACGGCGGACTTCATCACTCCAGTGTATTGCGTTTGCGTTACGAGCGCACCACACCAAATTTCACCACTGGCCGTGCGGCCGCCAACCATCGGCGCAGCAAAGTCGGTGAAGCCTTGCGTTGAAATCAGGTCAGCACCACCTTTGTATGGACCTCCACCTTGAGCGCATGCTTGATGGCCGCAAAAACTGCCGAGATGTTGCTCATGGTCGGATTGCCGGACGGCGACAGCATCCGGTGCAGACTCTTGGCCGGCTTGTGGATTTCTTCAGCCAGCGCCTCGAAACCGACCGTAGCGTTGACGAGGTCGCGCAGGATCAGCTTCGCCGATTCTGGCTCACCGTTGACGAACAATGTGATGGCCTCATCCAGAAGGGCCTGCGCAAAGGCTGGATCGTTCTGCACGCGCGCGGCCACGGTTTCCTTGAAATCACGGGTCAGTGCCATGTTCACTTTCCTTGTCTCGTTGATGCCTTGCGGCGCTTGTAGTCGTCCCACAGCACCACCGCTTGCTCGATGTCCTGCTGCTGTCGCTTCTTGGTGCCGCTACCGATCAGGATGATGATCTTCAGACCGTCCTTGGCCAGGTAGACGCGCAACCCCGACCCCCAATCGATCTTGTACTCACCAATGCCACGAAACCACTCGACGTTGGACAGGTTGCCCTGTTCCATCCGGCTCACAGCCACGCGTACCTTGGCTGCGGCAGCGGCGTCCAACGACCCGAACCACTCTGCAAAGGGGCTGTCGCCATCGTCCAGCAGGAGTTCTTTGATCTGGTAACTCATAGATCAAATGGTAACGTATAAGTTCCCATTTCGCGAATGCGATGGCCTGATGACCGGCAAGATGCGTACGTCTGCAGCGCAGCCAATCCAGAAGGCATTCTCGCTGACGCCTAGACGCTCGTCTTAATCTTGCCCAGGGAGACTTCCTTGATCCAGAGATCCAGCGCCTCCACAAAGATCTCCTGGCTTTTCTTATCGAGGTTGACGCCCAGAGCCTTCAGGGTCTCATACCGTTCCCGGTCAAGCTTGACCGTCTGCAACAGCCAGAACCTTCTGAATCGTTTCGGTGACCGCAGGCGGCGTGTCGATGATCGCCAGATTCACACCGGCCTTTTCGAGCAGCGACAAATGATCGGCAAGACTGGCGATGTCCACCGAAGCGAAGGCGGGTGTTTCCGCCTGGCGCTCGTTCCACCAGCTCGACAAGCTGCCTTGCGGGTCGGTGTCGATCAAGGCCACAGGCCCGGCGCCTTTGCTCTCGGCCATCACGGCGAGATGCCAGGCCAGCGTGGTCTTCCGGTCTGATGAGTTCCGGCGGTGGATAAGTGTAGGTCGTTGCCTGGGTCGCTGGTCTCCTGGTCGTCGGTTTGATCGAGGGGGAAGCCGTGGAGGGCGTAGCCCGGAACGGCTTTCGGGCAAGCCGATTCAGCAAAGGTCATCGGAACGCAGGCGATCAAGCCTGATCGTCGGCTTGCCCGTCTGGAGGAAAAAAGATCTCGCCCACCTCGGATTCAATGAGCGCAAACGCATCTTCCGGTACGGTGAGCGCATATTGCTTTCGTCGACGATTTGAGATCGAGCCATTGTTCTGCTGGCAGAATCGAATAAGGTTCGCTAAATCGCCACCCTGCAGGTCAAGTTCGCGATCGAGGCGCCGGTATACAGCATCAAACTTCTGCAGGAAGTCCACTTCATCGAGCAAGTCCTTTTGAAGGGATTGCTCAGCCATCGCAAAGATGAACTCAGTCTGTTCAGTGGCATCCCAATATGGGTAGATAGCCTTGTCACCTTGAAACGTGTAGTCGAATTTTGAGCCGTCGATCCACCGGACATCCCAAAGCTCGCGGGAAGGCTTCGAGAACGACTCCAACGCATGCAGGTACTGATCCTCGCTACGCTTCATGGCAGCCGAAATGGGGAGCACGCCCCGATCTGGCAATTCGCCAGATTGAGCCAGCACGTAATGCATAAGGAACCGCGAAAGGCGCCCATTTCCATCCATGAAAGGATGGGCGTAAACGAAACCGAAGGACGCCAGGCTAGCGCGCACCAAGGGATGCATGGCGTCCTTCCCATTGGCAATCGCCAGCACGCCATTCATAAGACCAGGAACCATGTCGGGCGGCGGCGGAATGTACCGGACGCCAGGCACCCCTGGCGTCCCCGCCTGGAGATGGTTCTGCTCTGTGCGGTACTTCGCCGCGCGCAGCAACGGATTGGACATCGTGACCGACTGCAGTGCGGCCAAACGTTCTTCATCCATGCCTTGATTGCTCCAAGCCTGTTTCAGAAGATGCACGAACGCTTGTGCCTTGTCGGCAGGAGGCGTCTCTCGTTCGATGGCAAAGGACCCCTTCGTCTCATTCAGGTAAGCCCAATCCAAAGCGCGATCCACCATCTCAGGAGCAACGTTCTCGAAGATCGATTTCGCGCGCGAAAGCACACCGTTGCGCAGGCCCGCCTCGATCTGCGCCGTCCTGCGGACGGTCGGACACATGTCCCACGTCCCAAGCCCGTTGAAGTCCACCCGCCACTTGGAGTCGCGCACCGGCTCGCCCCCGACCAGATAGCGGTCTGGGTCGAACAGTGGCACAGGCACACCCTGTCCGCTCACGCCCGGAAGCTCGCGTCCCGTCAGCCTCTCAAACAAGTAGCATGCCTTGCGGATGTAGCCGCCTGATGGCGTTTGGCGCAAGGACATCAGAAGTTGCTCCGGCTCGATCTTGCGCAATGCCGCGGCTATCACACTGAGGTGCGTGCCCTCGTGCTTAAGCGCAAATAGCAAGTGGTCAATCGGCGCCTCTGTTGCGGGAGCAACATGTGCTGGCACCAGGACGCCTTCAGCCGTTGACTGCACTCGAAGCACAGCCGACACCTTCGCCGGGCGCTCAAGGCTCGGCACGCCAAGGTGGAGAGCATCGACAAGAAATTGATATCCGACCGGCATGGCAGGAAGATTTTTATCAAAGATGAAGGAATTTTATCATTTCGACCATCTTCCTGAATTTTTTTATCCGATAATCCGCCTGTCGGCACGTCGCTGGCCTTGCTTTCTGCACAGCAAATTTCCGGCCCAAGGCTCGTCTGGCTGGCCGAAGCAGACTACGCGGCCATCCTGAAGGAATGGGGCGCATCAGAAAGGACTACCAGGAATCGGAGGCCAGCCAGGCGGGGCCGGCGCTGTGAGGATGGCCAAAGGTTGCCTACATTCGTGGTACCCCAGGATTTTCCATGTCCGGTGCTGAATCCAGTTCCGGATGATCGACCAGGACTTCGCGCAGCATGTCGATGTAGGGTACGGTCCCGTGCGTCTTGCACAGACACTTCGGGGTACACGCCAAGCCCCAGCATCGTCTCGCGCCCACCGAAGCGATAGTGCAGTTGCCACGTCTTCGATCCGCTGGGCTTGATCAGGAGTTGCAGCCCTCGCTCGTCGGGCAACTTGTAGGGTTTGTCCTTCGGTTTGGCGTTCTTGACCGCAATCGCTGCAAGGGGCATCTGAGGGTAATCGTCAGGATCACGCCCAGCCGCGTTCGGGAGACCACGTCGCGGCAAGGTCGCAATCGCCCGTTCGCGCCGCATCGATCGCCGGCAACAAGAAGCGCCGCAGGTCGGCGACCACCTCGTCCAGCGGCACAGCGTCCAGGACGTTCTTGCGCAGGAAGGCCTTCCACTGGGTCTGCTTCTGCGCATCCTGCACGAAGGCCTCGCTCAACCCGAATGGCTGCCCTGCCGGCAGCGGAGTTGCGCGGCGCTCGAAGGTGGCGCGGATGGCACGGGACAGGATCGGCCCATCAAACGCGCTGTGGCGCGACAGGATCCAGAGATCGAAGAAATCCTTCATCCTGCTGTTGGCGATCCCAAGCAGCACCAGGGCCTCCAGCTTTTCGGCCACGACTGTGTCGCGCGGATAAACCCGCAACCGCGGTGCCGGCATCTCCGCCAGCATGACCGGGTAGTTCACCTCTTCCGGACCCGGGGTCACCGCGTCACCGAATCCGATATCAACCTGGACCGGGCACCGCGCGCCATCCAGAATCCCGATCAGGGTGACGCGCACGCCCGCGTAGTTGGCCTCCTTGCGGATTTCCTCGGCACGGACCGTGTCGGCATGGAAGAGGATGCCGTCCTCGCTTTCCTGGCCGCAGATCTCGCGGAACACGGCCTCGATACGTGGAAGGTCGGCTGAGCCGAAACCCAGCAGGTCGGCGTCATGGGTCGGTCGATGCGGCATGTCGAACCAGAGGTCGAACAGCAATGCGCCCTTGAGTAGGAATTGCCCGGCATGCGCCGAGGTGCTCAGGCGATAGAGGAATCGCTCCAGCCCGTAGCGTGTCAGGACCAGGTTGAAGTCCCTCTCCTCCTCGCGGGCCTTGTTCAGCAGCCTGGCGCGAACCGAAGCGGCTGTGTTGCGCTTCGTCACGGCAGGCTCTCCAGGTAGGGCCGCATGACGTTCGCCACCCGGCAGATCGCGGCGAAATGCCAGAGCTCATCCATGCTCACCCGCTTGGCCTTCCAGGCGTCGCGCAGGGCCTCCAGCGCGACGTCCAGGCCGATCTTGTTTCGGAACTTGAAGCAGTCGACCACGGTCTTGGCGACGCTCGTGATGCGGACCGAGACCCCATCAACCTCGTGCTGCTCGACCCCTTCAATCAACGCGTTGCCGGAAAACCGAACGATCCGCAGCGGTGGATAGCTGGCCTTGGGCACCCTCGCTGACTTCGGAATTGCAACCCAGACGTCGAATGGTGCCTGCGTGGTGAGACCGTGAAAGCGCAACGCGGACAAGAGGCAGACGATGACTCTTGCGTGCATACGCGCCACCTCGGCAAGGAGTACATGCTCTGAGACCGAGCGGTCTGGCAATGCGTAGAGTCCCCGGCGAAGCCGGACGAGTGCCCCATCGCGGACAAGTCGCGTCAGAGCAACCCTTGGCAGCCCCAATTCGACCAGATCAAGGGGCCGCACCAATCCACGCGACTTCGCAAGTCCAAGAATGGATTCTGCATCGGTTGGCATGCCCGAATGATGTTCCATATCGCATGTAAATGTCAACGCCAGGAGACGTTATGGAACACACTGCCAGCCCACCTTGCGCAGCACTTCATCATTTGATTGTTTGACCAGACGCGGCACCAGCATCAATCAGACTCTGCAGATCGCCGGTCCGGAGCAAAAGATGCAAGAAAAGCGCAAGAAGTCAGTCGTTTACAAGCGCGCTCACTTCAACGGCAATTCCGTCAACCTCCGTGACGTATTGGCCACAACGATCGAGGCATGGTGCTTCCCGACTGGGGTCGGCAAGGCATCAGCCAGCACAGCAGTCGGGTCAGTGGCGCAAAGGCTTTTCGCGATCCCGTACCGAAAAATCTGCCCCACGGTCCACTTTGTCCGATGGGCAGTCTCGAGCGTTCCACGACTGGCGATGCGCTGGACACACTCCAGGATGTCGCTCGACGTCACATCGGACACAGCCTTCTGGCCGATGAATGGAACGATGTAGTTGCTGAAGCGTGAGAGGTTCCGCTTGTACTGGGACTCCGAGACGCTGTGCTTGTGCACAGCCGCGAACCAGTCCATTCCGACCTGCTCAACAGTGTCCACCAAAGGCACCGACCCGGCGCTTTTGCTCGACCTGCGTGCAACCGATGGATCAACGTCCCGCGCGAGCGACTCCCGGGCAGCAGCGACCTTCTCCCGCGCAGCCTTGAGCCCGATCGTCGGGTCGACGCCCATGCTCAGGGTCTTGTCCTTTCCCTGAAACCGATAGTCGAAGCGCCACCACTTGCTGCCGTTGGTCCCGACGAGGACGTACAGCCCCCCACCATCGGAGAGACGCCACGGCTTGTCGCGCGCCGCCGCCTTCTTGATCTCGATGTCGCTGAGACGGTGCATGCCTGCCATGATTGCCTCCGGGGTTCCAGTAACTCCGGAACTCTACTGGAAGGCCCTGGCAACTTACTGGCAAATCTACTGGCAGGAACACCTGCTCCAGATTGGAACAAGGTGAACCAACCTGACACAAGGAATCGTTGCAACCCCTTGTTTTTCAATGACCTTTCCGGTCAATCTGACCCGCGCCGAAACGGCGTGGATCAGCTGTATGGTGGAGCCGGGGGGAATTGAACCCCCGTCCGCAAATCATCCGCTGCAGGCT
>VFSW01000825.1_pt1 | contig 45929 bp, 27 predicted proteins | sample 5358111 | NCBI WGS metagenome assembly VFSW01 (sample SAMN11554181, study PRJNA540505) | mine drainage metagenome | isolation source: sediment from site ElyBrook_90M | place: USA: Ely Copper Mine, Vershire, VT | collected 2017
GTGTTGAAGAAGCCGGTGGTGTCAGTGCCGTCGTCGGGACGGCCGGTCTGGCTGACGACCTGCGTAACTTCGGGAAACGAAGCCATCACGAGGCGCGCTTTGTTGGTGAAGTCGATGCTGGCGGTTGGACCTTCGCTGGGCGGCAGCGTACCGCGCACCCAGATGGAGCCTTCATCAAGGTGCGGCAGGAATTCGGAGCCGATAGGGCCTCCGACAGCGAGGTAGATGGCAATAGCGAAAAGGACGGCAGCGATGGTCACTGTGATGCGGCGATTCGTTATGGCCGCGCGCACGGCCGTGCGGTAGTGGCGAATGAGCCAATGCATGATGGGGTTCTGCCACTCTCTTGCACCTTTGCGAAAGAGGATGCTCGCGAACACAGGAGCGATGACGATGGAGAAGGTTAGCGCTCCCAGCAAGGCGAAGGCGACGGTCCAGGCCATGGGCTTAAAGAGTCTGCCCTCGACGGCTTGCAGAGTAAAGATGGGCAAGTAGGCGGTGATGATGATGGCGATGGCAAAGAAGACGGGGCGTTGCACTTCGTGGGCGGCATCGCGAATCTGCTGCGCCGGTGTGCGGGTGGCGTCCTGTTGCGAAAGGTGACGAACGATATTCTCGATCATTACCACAGCTCCGTCGACCACCATGCCGAAGTCGAGTGCGCCGAGCGAGAGCAGGTTGGCGGGAATATGACTGAGGTCGAGACAGATGGAGGCAAACAGCAGCGCGAAGGGAATGGTAAGCGCCACAATGATGGCGCCGCGCACGTTGCCAAGAAAGAGAAAGAGAATGACTGAGACCAAAATCATACCCGCCGCAAGGTTGTGCTCGACGGTCTCGACCGTAAATTTGACCAGATCAGAGCGGTCAAGGAAGGGAACGATCTTGACACCCTTGGGCAGGATGCCGTTGTTGAGCTTGTGGACTTCTTCGTGAATGCCTTGCAGGACGGGGTCGGAGTCATCGCCTTTTTGCAGCAGCACGATGCCTTCAACGGTGTCGGGATTGTCAACAATAACGCCATCCGGACGATGGGTTGCGCGGCCGATCTGGCCCAGGCGGATCTTGGGCCCCTGCGCGACGGTGGCGATGTCCTTGATGCGGATGGCGGTGCCGTTGGAGGTTTTGACGACGGTGTTTTCGATGTCCTGCACGCTGGTGTAGAGGCCCAGCGACTGCACGTTGATTTGCTGCGCGCCCTGCTCGATGAAGCTGCCGCCGCCGTTAGTGTTGTTGGCGGCGATTTGCTGCTCGACCTGGCTGATGGAAAGGCCATAGGCGACGAGCTTATCGGGATCGAGCTTAACCTGGTATTCCTTGACGGGCCCGCCGAAGCTGGAGACATCGACTACACCGGTGACACCCTTGAATGACTTTTCGAGCGTCCAGTCCTCGAGCGACTTTTTCTCCATTACGTCGTAGGCGGGGTTGGTGCTTTCAAGCGTGTACCAGTAGATTTGGCCGACGGGGCTCCAGTCGGTGCCCATCTGCGGCACGAGGCCGGCGGGCAGGTTGACCTGATTGAGTCGCTCCAGCACGTGCTCGCGATTGACGTCGCTAGTGGAGTCGTCATCGAAGATCAACATGAGGCTGGACAAGCCAGCCAGCGTGGTGGAGCGCAGATGCGTGAGGTGAGGGATGCCGGCCATTTGAATCTCGACCGGCACGGTGACCTGGCGCTCGATCTCCTCGGCGCTGCGGCCTGGCCACTGGGTGATGATTTGCACGTAGTTGTTGGCGACGTCGGGATAGGCCTCGATGGGCAGATTGCGGAAGGAGACGATGCCCCATGCTGTGAGCACGACTACTCCGCCGAGCACCAGCCAGCGGTTTTTGAGCGCGAAATCGACGAGAGCGCGAATCATTTATTGATTCCCCGCTGTTTCAAGGAGGAGCGCGTTGGTGACGACCTGCTGACCGGGCGCAAGGCCGGAGAGAATCTGCTGGCGGCTGCCCGCAAGCATTTGGCCGGCGTGAACCTCAGTGCGTTTGAACTGGTTGGCGCCCACGGGCAGGAAGACCCAGTCGCGATCATGCAGGTGAAGAACGGCCTCTGCCGGCACTACGGCATGCGTCTCTTTGGTGCGGCTGGTGAAGGTGGCCGTGGCAAACATTCCTAGCTTGAGGAATCCAGGGTTGCGGACTTCAATGCGCACTTTGGCGGTGCGCAGCGAGGGATCGAGGATGGGGCCGATGTCGCTGATGCGGCCGGTGAGTGGGCGACCGGGAAAAGCATTGATTGTGATCTTTGCTTCCTGGCCCAGCTGCAGCTTGGGAATGTCGTTCTCGTAGACGTCGCAGACGATCCAGACCGTGGAGAGATCGGCGATGGTGAAGGCGTTGGGCGAGCCGGAAAAGCTCACACCTGCTGCCGCCGCGCTGGTCACGTTCTGCTGAACGATGACGCCGGAGATGGGCGCATAAACATTGACGATACTGCTGGGGCGGTTCTTGTCTACGCCGAGAGTCTTCAGCTGGTCTTCAGCGGCGGTGAGATCGGCCTTGGCATCCTTCTCGGTGTCCTCGGCTTGCTCCAACATGGCTTGCGAGACGGCGCCGTGCTGGAAGAGATCCTGTGAGCGCAGGAGGGCTTTGTGAGAGAGCTGCTCATCGTTGGCCGCCTTCAGATACGTATCGAAAGCATTGGTGATGTCGGGGCTCTGCACCTTCAAGAGCAGTTGCCCCTTCTTCACGTTGTCGTCGAGGCGGGCTTTGATATCGACGACGCGACCACTGGCGAGAGAGATGACGGGGACCTCGCGGGAGACGTCGGGAAAGACGGCGCCGGTTGCCGTCAGCTCACCGGCAGACTCGACTTTTTCGGCTGCGGTGAGCGGGAATTTGTTTAGGTCTTTGCTGTCGATGGTAATCAGGCTCATGTCGGAGACCTGGATGACCTGGGCCGGCGGCGGCGCACCATCGCCCTGCTGTTTCGCCTTGCAGCCAGAGAGAACGAGAGCGGGGACGGCGAAGCCGAAGGAGGCTACCAGAACCGAGGCCAGCGCAGCATTGCGAAATTGATTGAGGGAGAGTCTGAGCGTCATTGAATTACCTCGCGTCCCACAGCAAGATTCAGTTGTCCGGCAGCCGTCAGATACGAGCCGATCAGTTGCAGGTAGGCCAGTTGCACGGTGCGGTAGTCGCTCTGCGCGTTGAGAAAGTCCATGAGCGAAGCGCCGCCGTGCTGGTAGGCATAGGTGACGGAGTCGCGCACCCGGGTTGCCTGATCCTTGTATTGGGCCTTGTAGGGCTTGAGCAGGGTGATGTTGCTTTGCACCTGGGTGTAGGCGGAGTCCACATCGCTGAAGACCTGCGCGCGCACGGCCTCAGTGACCTGCTGGTTGCGGTCGATATCGATCAGGGTACGCTTCTTTTCGCCCTGATTGCGGTCAAAGATGCGGAGTGGCACGCTGACGCTGAGGCCCAGCGCCTGGTTGTCGTTTGGATTATTGAACGAGGGATTGTAGCTGTACCAACCGCTGACGATGGGATCAGTGGAGCCGTTGGCGACTGCCAGTTTGTGGTTGGTGACTGCCTGCTGCGCGGCTTGCAGCGCGGCTTGCAGGTCAGGCCGGGAGTCGAGCGCGAGCTGGCGGAAGTCGTCGAGCGGCCTGAGCGCGTCTGAGAAGTCGAACGGCCCGGCCACGTCGAACTGCTCCAGTGGCGTGCGGTCGTTGAGCAGTTGCAGGAGCTGAATTTTCGCAGTGCGCAGGTTGACGATGGCGGACTGAATCTCCACTTCGTATTGCACGCGAAGGAGCTCGATGCGGTCGAGGTCGATATGGGCCATATCGCCGGCCTTGTAACGGTCGCGGCTGATCTCAATGATCTTGTCGTAGTAGGCCAGTTCGTCCTGAGCAAGCTGCAGGACGGCCTTGGCCTGAAGCGTGGCGACAAAGGCCGCACGCAGATTGAACTCAAGATTGCGCTTGAGGTCTTCATGCTGTGAGGATGTAATGCGCGTGCCCTCCTGAGCGCTCTCGTGGCGCAACTCGCGTTTGCGGTCGCGCTCGTGCAGATAGCTGAGGGTGGACTGGTACATCGTTCCGGTGAGCGGCTGCCAGACGCCGTTGTAGGGAGCGATCTGCGTGCCGTCGGTGGAGAAGGTGAACTGGGGATTGGGGCGGAGAAAAGCCGTGGTCTCCGCGGCCTTCATCTCATCCACGCTGAGCGCGTCGGCCTTGAGCGCGGGATTGGCGGCCTCAAACCTGGCCTTCACCTGATTCCAGGTAAGGCTTTGCTGCGCCGGGCAGAGCGTCGCCACAAAGCAAAGCAGCGCGCCTGCCGCAGGGGCAGACCAGGAGGAGAATATCTGCTTCATACAAATCCTTTGCGCCGTGATTTGCACGGCGATCACAGGAAGGGAGAGGTTTTGAGCGCGCAATGAACTAGGAAGGGAGCGATAGAGCCGCGGGCGGAGGGCGGTTCTGGATGGCGTCGAGGGCGGGATTGTCGATGGCGATTATCGGCAGATTGAGCGGTCCGGTGAAGCGCTGGAAGCCGAAGGTCAGATCCGGAAAAACCGGCTCGGGAAGAGCGGTGATTGCGGGAAAGAGGAAGTGCGGGCAGGACGCCAGATGGTCCCGGCGCTGGCAGGTGTCTGTTTCGGCAGGATTCTGCAAGGACTGCAGGTCGTCGCTGACGGAAATCACCGGGAACAGGATGAGGATCAGCATGACCAGCGCGATAAACGGCAGTCGCCGGTCCGCGTGGTCGCGCTGCTCAATCCGCAGCCAAAGGCCGACGAATACCACTGCCAGCAGTGCCCAGGCGGAATTGAGGAAAAGTTCCATATCCAACCCCGATTCTACACTACGCCAAGACGCCCGGAGGAGGGCGGAGGATGGAGGATTCAGGAGGCGCCCAGGCGGCAGGATGGCGCGTAACCGGCAATTCAATCAACGGATTCGAGGACGGCGCGTGGTGGTTGAGGGGATCAGGCTCCGGGTAAGTGACTGGGCCGATCCGCGGTGCGCGCCGGTTTGACCATGCGGGGGATTCCCCTTATGATGGAAAAGTTGGCTTTCAGCGCCCGGCTTTCTGCCGTGGCCATGGCCGGCACGGCTGCAAGGAGCCGCTTTTTGCGCTTGTTGCCCCCTCGTTCAATGGTAGGACAGCTGCCTCTGGAGCAGCATATCGGGGTTCGAATCCCTGGGGGGCAGCCAAAACCATCTGAACACATCCAACCCCATTCGATCTTGCCAGGCATTTGTCAATAGAATCAACCATTTAATAACTTAATCGTCTGATCTGGTCTGTTGCGATCTGGCCGAAGCTGCGACCGATGTGGGTATTTTGTGGGTACTTTGGTTGAGCGCGCACTTTCCAATTGTGGGTATTTTCTGATCATGGTCGTGCCACTCCCCAGGCACGAAGGGACGCAACGTGGCTATGCACAACCAGATGAACCTTCTCGGTTCGGCCATTAGCGTATCGATGTTCTGGGGAAACAACAACGACGTCACCATTGTGGTGAAGCAAATGACTGGGACCTTCAACGGGATACCAGATCCCAACGCAGGTTGGACGTTGAATTGGGAAGACAACGACGGCAACGACTTTCCATAAGGTGAATCCGGGGGAGAGGCTGTAGCCCGAGGCCGACATGGGCTACAGGAATCTCGACCATGACATAGCCGTGCGGAGCCACGCTGTCGCGGACAAGCGCATTCGGCCCATGGTTCAACTCTCCCGTCGGGTATCCGTCGGACCTCTCCGCGTATTGGCTGCGTGATGCCCGCTAGGCGGTGCTGATGTTGCGAAGGTACACAGAGTAGCGCTCGTCCATGATCTGATTGAGCGGCACCAGCGTGTGGATGGGGCCTCTCCCCTTGGTGTGGAACTGCAAAGGGTAGAGTGGAGAGGCCTCAGCCTGCTCGAACCAGACGCCTTCTGCGAGGGCGGGCGGTGGAGTAGTGGGCTCGTTATTTGCGCCGTGGTGGCCATGATGACGCGTGTCGACGGTAGGCATGGGATAGCCTTCATCAGGACCTCCCGGACCATAGCCGCCGTAGATCATCGTCGTTGTCAGCCCTTCAGTGCCGAGCCGCGCCGCGAGCACGAGAGGACCATACATCGCTGCCTGAACCTGCTGATCATCCGGCGCGGTGGCGATGTGCAAGGTTAATGGAATATCGACCGTGACCACATCGCCCGTTTTCCAGGCATGCTCTAGAGCGAGGTACGTTGAGGGTGTTGCGGTCACCTTCTGTGAGTCTCCGTTGATGCTGACCTCGACGCCTTTTGTGGCCCAGTAGGGCATACGAATCTTGAGCGCGACAGGGCTCGACGGAGCCTTGTCGATGGTGAAGGTAACGCGCTCCTCGTGGGGGAATTTAGTTGTCTGGCGCAGCTTGAAACCGCGCTCGTTCCAGTCGAGCGTGGATGGGATGAAGAGGTTGACGAAGACTGAGTCGTCATCGTGAAAATAGATGGAGTCGTTCAGCTTGGAGTATTCTTCCGATCCTGTGCCGGTGCAGCACCAGAAAGCGTCAAAGAGTGTGCCGAAGGTTTTGTACATGCCAGGTTGCAGCGGCACGTAATACATGAGCATGCCATTGCGGTCCTGGGTGCCGTAACGCACGTTACTCAGAAGACGTTCATAGTAGTCGAACAGCTTTGCGTCCGGCTGCTGACCGAAGAGATGGCGCGCGAGTTTCATCATGTTGTACGAGCAGCAGCACTCCTCGGCTGCCGGACCAAGTTGCGTGGCAATTGCGTCGGGTGCATGCCACATCTCGCCATTGCTGGTGCCGCCGGTGCAGTAGATATGGTGTTCGGTGACGATGCGGTAGAAGTTCTCACTGATCTGCCGGTAGCGCTGGTCACCGGTAAGCTCGTAGCCGCGAGCGGCCCCAATGATCTTCGGGATATTGGTATTGGCGTGATTGCCATCGAGCTTATCCTGGCCTTCCGCAAGAGGGTCGAAGATCTTTTTGTGTTCGAAACGGTACCCAAGGTCCCGGTACTTTGTCTTGCCGGTAATGGCATACAGATTGAATGCGGCCTCGTTCATGCCTCCGTGCTCCACGAGCAGGACGCGCTGCCAGTCATCGTCTGAAAAGGACCGCGCGTAAACATCAGCCCAGTCCGCCATGCGCAGGGCCATCTCGAGAGCCTGCTGGCTCCCGGTATGTTGGTACATGTCGATGAGTCCGGCGAGGATCTTGTGGTAGGTGTAGAAGGGCGCCCAGACCTTTTGGTGGTTGCGCAGGCGGTCGTAGAAGCTTGCGGGATATGCGCCGAGATAACCATCTTTCGCCTGGCACTCCGAGAGCATGGCCACCAGGGCGTGTGCTTTGTCTGCTATGACCTGATCGCCGGTGCTGGCGTGCATCAGCGCACACGAAGAGAGATAGTGCCCCACATAGTGGCCGCGCAGTTCGCAGTCAGGCGCCTCCCATCCGCCGAGGGGGTCGGCATCCGAGGGGATGCCGGCGGTGACACGGAAATTGTATGCGAGGCGCTCGTTCGGCAGCGCATAAAGGAAGCTGCGATTCAGCTCCATCGTTTCCTTCCAGAAGCTGGGCAGCAGGCGAACGTCGGTCATGGAGAACGGCTTGGCCTTCCACTGCACTTTGGCGACGGCGGCGCTGGTCAGCGTCTGATTCTCCGTGTCCTGCGCGGCGCGTTTCGCGACCGTTGTTTTTGCGCCAGTGTCTGCCGAAGTTGCGGCTGTGGAGGGAAGGAGCCCCGCCGCACCCACGGCTGCCGCTCCGCCTAAAAACTTTCTACGAGTCAAGCTCTGGTCCATTGTGTTTACCTCACGCATCGCTGCTCTGTCAGACGTTTCAACCTTGACATCCGGAAGAATAAATACAATGTTGCGTACAATAGGGATACGATCTCCTATTTATCGCGATCTGTCAACTCACCACGGCGATGACCTTCAATCTGCGCTCTCCATTCGTTGCGAAGATCGCCGCATCTTTCAGTCGGCCACCAGGAGAGACTACCCTGCCGTTTGTTGTCAGGCTCACCAGCGACCTGCCGGACGGCAGCCGAAATGTCACTTGTAGCTCCTTTGGCAACTCTCCCTGGTCCGGTAATGCAATCGTCGCGACAAGCTGATTGTCGCCATGCGGTGCAAGCTGGAAGTCGACGCGGCCCCATCGTGTGGGTGCCTGTTCGATTCCGATCGGCTTACCGGAGGCAATCCATTCGCGGGGAATAGCACGGCCAAAGTACAACCTGTCTTCGTCGGAGTCTTCGAAGACGAGCATCCAGCGCACCAGCAGCGGAATCGTCTGTTGCGCGGGAATGCAAAACAAAGCTCCGTCGCCTGTGATCCCAGAGACTTCGCCGGCCGTCCAGCTACCGCGAGAATGGTCGTGATAGCGATGGGCGTAGAGAAAGAGGATATATTCTTCGATGCGATCGAGTCGCAACAGCGTTTGCGCATAGCCATATGAGATGAAGCCGAGAATATCGCGACCATTGGGGTGAGGGCGCTCCACATTTGCCACCACTCCCATGGTTGTAGCTCCATAGGCGCGCATGCAATCAATGACGATGTTTGCCTGCTCGGCGGGAATCACGCCGGGCTGCAGCAGTTCTGCATAGCAACGGTGCGGCCATTGCTGCTCGCTGGGATGCTCCTGTTGCAGGGATTCACGGAAGGTGAGCGCTGCACCGGGCAGTGGACCGATGTAAGGAGGCTTCATCTCGCGCTTCGTATTCGCGTCGATGCTCCTAATTAGTACCGCTTGGAGTTGATCGCTGCGCCGCTTCCAGTCGTCGGCCATCGTCTCTGAGCCACTCAGCTTCAGCGTTCGCCACGTTGCGGCAATGTCGCTCCAGCCGCGCACAGCGAAGGCACTATTTGAGAAGTACGGCTTCCACCACACGGACGGGTCTGGCATGAGGCACGAATCCGACTCACACCAGCCATGGATGAGACCGTAGCCTGGATCGGAAGGCGGCAACTGGAGCGCTTCGTCCTGCAACTCTGCGAGCAAAGTTGCAGCGGCTTCTATCTTTTTCCGATGCTTCATCAACAGTGTTTTGTCACGGGTGTAGTTATAGTAACGGGCGATCAGCGAGAGGGTGAGCCCGAATTGCCCCGTCTCAGGCCCGCGCATGTTGATCATTCCCTCGGTATCAACAAAGTCGGAGAAGTAGTTGTCGAAAATGTCATGTGCGAGCGTGAAGCGGCCACACTCCATGTTCGCGTAGAAAGACATGGTGAAGATGTCCTGGAATCCGTCGTACTCGGGCCCGTAGTAGTCCCGGTCGACGGCGCCGTACTTCGGATATATGCCGTTCGGGCGGACAATCAGCTCCTTTACGAATGCGTAGCTCACCATGTTGGTCCAACTTGGATCGGGCAACGTGATGGGTACGATGTCGCGCATCAGGTTCTGCCAGTATTCGGAGAATTCGAGCAGGGCTCGATAGAACGCCTCGGGCGCGGGCTCCTGCCTGCGGCGGGTGTAGGCCGGATAACTATGGCCGTATTCGACCTTGATGATCTTCCCATTCTGAATGTGAGCGGTACGGTGCCAGGTCTGAACGATGAAGCGATCCTTGGCGAGCACATCACCGAAGACAACAACTTCGTAATGCGAACCATTATCACCTGGCATGACCTTGCGCACCGCTGGCATCCAACCGCCGACCAAGCCTTCATGCCTCATGCTGGCGCGCTCTTGTGTCAGTTCCCTGAAGTACTGCACGGGATGGTAGGTACGTGTGTTGCCGCTGGGATATACAGGCATGGTGTCGCTGCACTCACGAGTGCCGACGATCGTATTCCAGGACGCTCGAAAGCCGGGCCGGCCATGCTGTGCGGAGTCCATCGGCGGAGCGGCTCGGCGCACTTCTTCCTCATTGGGATCACCATGAGCAAGCAGCTTATCCGCGAGAAGATCGGAAGCAGACATCCCTATGTCTTTGAGGTGGAGGCCCAGATACTGCGACCCCTCGTCCGCAAATGTAGCTTCCGCGGTCTTGGGCAACACCCGTGCGCTTCCAGTCGTAGAGACAAAGGTGATGACGCCATCGCGCGAGCGCAGGTCCTCGTACACTTTCCAATCTTCGTCACCGCGCGTGAATGTGCATAGAAGGGTATGGCCCTCGACGGAGGCTTCGCTTGCGTGCATGGCACTGCGGAGCGATGCAGGCGCAGAGCCGGGGTGGGTAAGCGGCTCCGCGCTGGCGGCGAGATTCTTCAGCGACGCTGCGCTCGCGGCCATGGCTTGCAGGAATCGTCTTCGATCCATACATCACCTCAGTTCAATCGATGCGTGCAAAGTGCGGTTCCGCTGACGGGCGTCAGGGATGCGTGGGGTGTTCGCCGTAGAATTTCCAGCTTGTCTTGAAGTCGCGGGTGAGTTTCTGATTCTCGAGGTCGGCACGGAGCAGCTCGATCGGCATCGAATTTTCATGCAGAATTGCGTCGTGAAACTCGCGATCAGTCATCTTTTTCGAGTCCACCAGTTCTGTGTGCATGGCACGAAACTGTAGCGCACCAAGCAGGTAAGCGCTCTGATAGAGCGGCCCCACCGAGCCGTCGAACGAGCGCCGCACCTCGGCTGTCGCATTGTCCGGCTCAAAGCCAACGTTGTCGATGAGGAATTGTACGCACTGCTGAGGTGTCCAGCGCCCGAGGTGAAAGTTCATGGTGAAGATAATGCGAGCGGAGCGATGCATGCGCCATACGAGTGCTCCCACGCGCTCTTCGGGCGTCTTATCGAAGCCCTTATCCCAGAAGAGCATCTCCCACCAGAGGGCGTTGCCCTCAATCCAAAACGGAGTGGAAAACGCGCGCCGGTAGGGACGGTATCGCGCAGACATGTAGAACTGCAGAAAGTGGCCGGGAATCATCTCGTGAAATGCGGTCGCGTGCGCGAAGGGGATGTTGTTTCCACGCATGCTCATTTCACGCTGATCGAAGGTCATGGTGTCGGTCGGATAGGAGACGCTGATCTCGTTGCCACCCGTGAAGAACGGGTTCACCAGTTGCCGTTCGGGCGTCATCATGATCATGCGCCACGTCTCATCCGCCAGCGGAGGCACAGTGACCAGTTGATTGCTCTTGGCGAAATCGCTGCCTTCAACCACCAGTTTGCGGATCAGCTCCGGCTGCTCACCGGGCGGTACGTGCATCTCTTTCACTTTCTCGACGGCAGCGTGCCAGTTATCACCGAAGCCCATCTCATGCGAAGCTTTCAGCATCTCGCGCATGCACCAGTCGTACTCGGTCTGGGCGATTGCGATCAGTTCCTCGGGCGTGTAGGGAATCATGTTGTCGGCAAGGTCGTTCATCAGCGCGTCGCGGCCCACCGGATCCCCGATGATCGTGGTTTTATCGTCGGGTGCGATGCCGATCAACTTTTCTTTCAGGAAATCGCTGTAGCCGCTCAGAGCCTTGTCAGCGTCCTTGTAAGGCTGGTCCACCCACCAGGTGAATGCGGGATCGTAGCCGTTGTACTGGTTAAACCAGTCATGGAGGTCAGAGGTTAGTTGCGCGGTGGCGAGGAGGGCGCGGTTGACGATTACCGGATTGATTTTGGGCCGCGAGATGGCCTTGCCCGATGCCGTGCCGTGTGGCTTGGGATCTAGCTGGTCACGAGCCGCAGCAATCTGCCTGACCATTTCGGATAGTGCGGCGGCATCCTTCTCTGCGTCTGGCCGCTGCATCCGTCGCATGGTCTCCATCAGAGTTTCAATCGTCTTTGCGAAAGGGAGCAACGGCTGCATCTCTTCAACCTGCTTGTTTTGGATAGCAAGCTGATGCAGGTCGGCGGCCACGCGGTTCCTCAGCAAGAGGTAATCGATCTTGTCTTCCTGGGAAAGTGCATCGAAGTTGACTGCTTCAAGCGTGGCTTGCGTGTCAGCGTAGAACTTCTGAAAGCGTGCGATTCGCACCGGCGAGATCGTGACCGCATATGTGCGATTGAGTGCCCTGGAGTCGGCGGTGAACTGTTGAATCACTTGCGGCATCTGGGGCGCCCCCGGCTGGGATCCGACAGCATTGGCCGAACCGGCGCCGTACACCGTTCCGGTTGCAATCATCCAGCTACAGAATGCGTACCCGATTCGCTTCGATATCCGCATAGAAATCTCCCGAATGAGTGATGGGACCTGCTGTTAAGAGAACGAGCTGTTGCGGCGCGTGCCTTCTGAGGCGTCCTTCAGGAAGTTGGCCACGCAGCGAACAGGAGTGAATTGTATACTAAATTGGATTTGATGAACCCCGCACGCCTTTCATAAAGAAATTTCCAACGCTCGAACTCGCGGTGAGGGAGCGCTGTGACACTATGACAACCGAGCCGCAGGATCTGAAGATCAACGCGCTTTCTGCCCGGTGGAGAGTCAATGGTCAAAGGGGACCCGGTAAATGACGATGCGCAAGCAACTGCAGGAAGTTGACGCCACCTCGCCGGCATTTCATCGGGGGCTGGGGCTCTTCGATTCAATCATGATGGTGGTTGGCGTCATGATCGGGTCAGGCATCTTTATTGTCTCGGCCGAGATGTCGCGCCAGATTGGAAGTGCAGGCTGGCTGCTGGTGGCTTGGGTGCTGACTGGCGTGCTTACGGTGAGCGGCGCACTGACCTACGGGGAACTGGCGGCCATGATGCCGCAGGCCGGCGGTATGTACATCTACCTGCGAGAAGCCTTCTCTCCGCTGTGGGGATTTCTCTACGGATGGACGTTGTGGACCGTGATTCAGACGGGCACCATTGCGGCCGTGGCGATCGCGTTTGCTCGCTTCGCAGGCGTGCTGTTTCCGCTGATCTCTGAGTCGCGTTACCTGATTGCACCTGTGCATATTTCAAGTCGCTATGCCGTTTCGTTGTCGACGGCGCAGGCTTTGGCTATTGGCGTGATCGTGCTGCTGACGCTGACAAACAGCCGTGGCCTGGAGTACGGCAAGATCGTTCAGAATACCTTTACGGTCGCAAAGATGGGAGCGCTGCTGGCCCTTATCGTTCTGGGGATGACGGTGGGTGCGAATTCGACCGCGATTCATGCGAATTTTTACCACGCCTGGACCGCCCAACCGTCGGTTTCGCTGGCGGCAGGCCTGATGGCGACGACGGCTGCTGGATTATTCGTGGCCATTTGCATATCGCAAACGGGCTCGCTGTTTTCTGCCGATTCGTGGCACGACATTACCTTTGTCGCGGCGGAGGTCAAGAATCCTCACCGCAATCTGCCACTTTCACTGGCCATTGGCAGTTCGTTGGTCATCCTGCTCTACTTGTTTGCGAATGTTGCATACCTGCTGACACTGCCGCTGCCGGTGATGCAGCATGTCGCGGACGATCGCATTGCGACAGCCGTGCTGCGTGTTGTCTTTCCGCGTTTTGGAGCGGGCATGATGGCGGCCGCCATCATGATATCTACCTTTGGAACAGCCAATGCGCTGACCCTGGCAGGCGCGAGGGCTTCGTATGCGATGGCGAAGGACGGGCTGTTTTTCCGCGCAGCACAGCGGCTGAATATGGCGGGCGTGCCGGGATGGGCGCTGCTGATTCAAGGGTGTTGGTCGGTGCTGCTGGTGCTTCCGCGCACGTATGACCCCGCCACCGGGCAATATGGCAACCTGTACAGCAATCTGCTGGACTATGTGATTTCCGCGGCGCTGATGTTTTACATTCTTACCGTCGCGGGTGTGTTTCGCCTGCGCAAGACGCGGCCGCGCGCCGAGCGACCCTATCGGACGTGGGGATATCCGCTTGTGCCGGCACTCTATATTGTGGGGGCCACCACGATTCTGGTGGTGTTGTTCCTGTATCGTCCTACGACGACCTGGCCCGGCCTTGGCATCGTGATTCTGGGCGTGCCTGTGTACTTCCTTGTCCGGTCGCGGAACAGAAGAAATGAAGCGGCGGCCGCAGCCACCGAGGTCGCAGAAGATTAGCGTGAGCGGATGCTCTTGTTCCTCCGGCGTTCACGGGTGTCGCGGCGTTGACGTGAGCCGCGAGGACGCTGCCGTAGGTTTTCGGCGTTGCAGGGTGCGAATTTTCATTTGTACGCATTCTCTGATATACAAAATTGTACGCAATACGGGAGTCTATCCGGATTTGTCCTGCTCTTGGTGCAATCTTTCCAACAGACCTCAATCGAGGGGAAACGGGCACGTTCGATGAGCGAAGGTTTTTCGATCACGGTAAACGGCCGGCCGCTGCGGGTGGCTGAGGGCACAAGTGTGGCTGCGGCAATGATGATGGCCAACGAGCCATGCCGCCTCTCGGTGCGACAGGAGGCACGGGCTCCGTTCTGCGGCATGGGCATTTGCATGGAGTGCCGGGCGACTGTGAATGGCGTGCCACACCGGCGGACTTGCCAAATGGTTTGCACTCCGCAGATGGAGGTTGTGAGCGAATGAGCACGACCTTTGATGTGGTGGTGGTGGGAGCAGGCCCGGGCGGGATCGCAGCCGCGACTGTTGCAGCGGAGGCGGGCAAACGGGTTTGTCTGCTCGACGACAACACAACAGTCGGAGGGCAGATCTGGAGGGGATTTCGCGCAGAAACGGCGCGGAAATACCCTCACGGAAGCGGGTTTCTGAATTGGACGGCCCGGTTGCAGCGTACAGGCTGCGAAGTGTGGCAAGGCTGGCAGGCGATTGACCGACCCTCTCCGAGCCTGCTTCGCCTGGAGCGTAACGGCGAAGGCTGCGACATCGCATACAGCAAGCTCATTCTGGCGACCGGAGCGCGGGAACGCTTTTTGCCTTTTCCCGGCTGGACGCTGCCGGGTGTGATGGGCGCAGGCGGTTTGCAGGCACTGGTCAAGGCGGGCCTCGATCCCCGCGGTAAGCGGGTAGTGGTGGCCGGCAGCGGGCCATTGTTGCTGGCCGTGGCCGCTGGTCTGCGGGGCGCGGGCGCCAGAATCGTGGGCATTTATGAGCAGGCGCGGCTGGCCCGGTTGGCTAGCTTTGGCCTTACGCTGCTTGGCCAGCCCGGCAAACTGGCCGAAGGCGCGCGGTACCGGCTGAAGACGCTGAGCGCCGCATATCGTACAAGTTCCTGGGTGGTGCGGGTCGAGGGTCGCGGCCGCGTGGAGCGGGTCACGGTGACCGATGGACGCACGGAGCGGGAACTGGCCTGCGATTGGCTGGCCTGCGGATTTCATGTGGGGCCCAAACTGGAGCGGCCACGCCTGCTTGGCTGCCGAATCGCAGCGGGCTATGTTGTCGTGGCCGCCCTGCAAGCGAGCTCTGGTTCGGGAGTGGCCTGCGTGGGTGAACTGACAGGCATTGGGGGCGTTGAAAAGGCGTTGGTGGAAGGCCAGATTGCCGGGTGGGCCGCAGGCGGCCGCGAGGCCGAAGCCCGCGCGCTGGCCGCGCGGCTACATCGGCTGCAAGGATTCGCCCTGCGGCTGGACCGCGCTTTTGCGGTGCGTCCTGAACTGCGTTCGCTGGCTACAGCGGAAACCATGGTTTGCCGGTGCGAAGACGTGGCGCACGCAGCGCTGAAAGAGTGCACCTCATGGCGTGAGGCAAAGCTGCACACCCGTTGCGGCATGGGCGCCTGCCAAGGGCGCGTCTGCGGCGCGGCTTCAGAGTTCCTGTTTGGCTGGGAGTACACGAGCGCGCGGCCGCCGGTCTTTCCTGCTGCCGTTTCTACAGTGGCGGCGGAGGTGGACAGTTCTGAAACTGGCATGCCGCACCATCGCCATTGACCCGTAGGTCGTAACCCGGCCGGTGATTTCTGCTCGAAAGGACTGGATGTAATGCGTTTGCAAAATGATCAGCCTAACTCCTGCCCAACTTCCCGGATGCGCCGATACTGCCAGTGTGTTTGCGGCCCGATCGCAGTTGTGTTGCTCATGGCCTTGCAGCCGGTCGCGCTCAGGGCGCTTGTGACTCCGGCCGATTATGAGCGAGCGCTCAACCTGCAGGAGAAGTACAAGGACCTGGTTCTCCACATGCCGGACGCGGTCGAGTGGATTGAGGGAACGGATCGCTTTGTCTATCGCAGGTCGATTCCCGGCGGGCATGAGTTCGTTGTTGTCGATGCCGACAAGCAGACCCGGCAGCCGGCCTTTGACCATGCGCGACTGGCGGCGGAGCTGAGCAAGGTGCTGGGTGAGCCGGTAAAGCCGGATGCGTTGCCGCTCGAGCGTTTCCATCTCGTCACGGGCGGGGCCGTTCTTGAGTTTGCGCGGGGCAGGGAACATTGGCGCTGCGACCTGGCGGCATACACCTGCGCCAAACAGCCCGAGAGGGAGGAGGCTGACGACGATGGCGGTTACGACTCCACGCCCCCAGCCGTTAATGGTTCTGCCCATGCCCTGCCGTCTCCCGATGGGAACTGGCTGGCCTTTGTTGAGAACTACAACGTGGCCGTCCGTCCAGCTCATACGAAATCCGGAGAGAAGGGCCGGGAAACGGTGATGTTGAGCGAGGACGGCTCGGAAGGAAATTACTACGCGCTTGAGACGCTGGCCTGGTCTCCTGATTCAAAACATCTGGCGGCCTATCGCATTCGTCCTGGCTATAAACGAGAGGTCCACTACATCGAGTCCTCGCCTGCCGATCAGCTCCAGCCGAAGTATTCGTCCATGGTCTATCCCAAGGCCGGCGATGTGCTTGCTCTTTTTCAGCCGGTGCTCTTTGACGTAGTGACGCGCCGTGCGCTGCCGATCGACAACGCACTCTTTCCCAATCCCTATGAGATGACTCCTTTTGCCTGGTGGAAAGACTCGCGCGGATTCACATTTGAGTACAACCAGCGTGGACATCAACTCTACCGTGTGATTGAAGTGGCCGCGGCGAGCGGCAAGGCACGCACCCTGATTGAGGAAACGAGCAGGACCTTCATCAACTACGAGCCGCTTATTCGAAATCAATATGACCACGGCAAGCGCTATCGCCTGGATCTGAATGACGGGAAGGAGATTCTGTGGGCCTCGGAACGAGATGGCTGGGAGCATCTCTATCTCTTCAACGGGCATACTGGCGCCATGGAAAGGCAGATCACGCACGGCGAGTGGGTTGTCCGCGCGGTGAACTACGTGGATGAGGCCAATGGAGAGATCTATTTCGAGGCCAGCGGCATGGATCCCGACGAGGATCCCTACTACGTGCACGGGTACAAGATTCGCTTTGACGGTACGGGATTAACCCCGCTCAGCCCGGTCAAAGCCGATCACACGTTGAGCTACTCGAAGGATGGGAAGTACTTTGTGGACACGTATTCGCGGCTCGACCTGCCGCCGGTGATGGAACTGCGCCGTGCGGCCGATGCGAGCCTGGCGATGACCGTCGATACTGCGGATGATGCGCCGCTGAAGGCCGCCGGGTGGCAACCCGCCGAGCCTTTCCACACTGCGGGCCGCGATGGGAAAACGCAGATATGGGGCGTGATTTACCGCCCTCTCGACTTCGACTCCGGGAAGAAGTATCCGGTTGTGGAGGACATCTATGCCGGACCGCAAGGCTCATTTGTGCCCAAGAGCTTTACCGCGCGCGCAGAACCGCTGACGGCGCTGGGGTTTGTCGTGGTGCAGATTGATGGCATGGGCACGAACAACCGCTCACGCGCTTTTCACGACGTGGCTTGGCGCAACCTGAAGGACGCCGGATTTCCCGACCGCATTCTCTGGCACAAGGCCGTGGCGGCGAAGTATCCGTGGTACGACATTACGCGGGTGGGCGTCTTTGGCACCTCTGCCGGCGGCCAAAGCGCAATGGGGGCTCTGCTGTTTCATCCCGAGTTCTACAAGGTCGCAGTTGCCAACTCCGGCAGCCACGACAACCGGATGGACAAAATCTGGTGGAACGAGCAGTGGATGGGGTGGCCGGTGGGGCCGTGGTATGCCGAGTCGTCGAATAGGGACAACGCGTGGCGCCTGAAAGGGAAGCTGCTACTGGTGATGGGCGAAATGGACAAAAATGTCGACCCGGCTACCACATTGCAGGTTGTCGACCGCCTGATCAAGGCCAACAAGGACTTTGATCTGCTGTTTGTTCCGGGCGGCGGGCACGGCGCCGGAGGCCGTTACGGGGAGCGCAGACTGATGGATTTCTTTGTGCGGAACTTGCTGGATGAGCCGACTCCAAACTGGAACATGCAGGCAGTTCCCGATGACCAAATTTCACCTATCCGCTGAATAATCAATGTTATAGGAGCGAGTCCGTAGTGGAATCCCATTCCGTCAGATGGACGGACTGGGGTTCCGGGGAGGAGAGGGAGGATGAGGCGGAAACGGGAGGTTAAATTTTTTTCTTGCATAAAATACAAAAATAAATACATACTTTCATTCCAAGTTGAGATACAGGAATGCGTTTTCTTGAAGCGCAAATCTTCTGAAAGAACTCTTGATTGTCTTGGATGAATTGGGGCCAATCGCTGAACGATTGTGCCGCGAAAAGGCTTCCTTAGAAATGGATCGTTGCCAACTTTGAAAGGCCTGCATTGGATGCATTGGAGGAGAGGAAATGAGGACGCAAACAATTAGCCAGTTGCTGAGCTTCATTGGAGGTCAGCTCGGATCTTTGCCTGAAAACAGAAAGAACATGACGGACGCCGACGGAGGTGCATTTCGGGTACTGAAGGGGATTTCCCGGAGCATTGCGGGCCCCATCGTCGCCTGCGGATTGCTTCTTGCGGTCGTAGTATCTCCCCTCGCCTACGCTCAGGACATGTCGACTGGCGCGCTCAACGTCACCGTGCAGGATGCTACCGGGGCAGCTGTCAATGGGGCGCAACTCGAATTGAAGGACCTGGAAACGAATGACATCCACACGTCAACGACCCGGGGTGCTGGTAATACGGTTCTCTCCTTTCTCAATCCCGCACACTACAGCCTGAAGGTTTCCAAGGAAGGATTCAGCGTCAAGTTCTATCCGTCGGTGACAGTACAGACGAATCAGGTCACTGATCTCAAGGTCACGCTTGAACCAGGCATTGCGACGCAATCTATCACGGTTTCAGGGGATACAAGCCCGCTTCTTGATACCACGCAGAATGCTCTCTCGACGACGGTGGACTTGAAGCAGGTTGAGGATTTACCGGTATTCGCCCGCGATCTGTTTCCGCTGGCCTTTCTGGTTCCAGGAGCCGTGGGCAACAACTTCAACAACCTTCCCGGTGGCGCAGTGAATGTGAGTGCCAACGGATTCTCAACCATGACGAACCGCTTTAAGAGCGCCGGCTTTGATGCGGACGGACCTTCGACCACCAATCGCCTGGAAGATGTGCAGGAAATGACGGTGCAGACCGGGGAACTGGACGCCAGCAAGGGCGGCACCTCGGCCATGGACATTGGGTTCGTGACCAAGCGCGGCACGAACAAGTTTCACGGACAGCTTTTTGAGGATTACCGCAGCGATTGGCTGAATGCCAACAGTTGGTTTAATAACGATGTAGGGATCCCTCGCGGCATTCTGATCATTAACGATTTCGGCGGAAACGTTGGCGGGCCGATTCTTAAAGACAAGCTATTCTTCTTCGCGAGTCTCGCAAATTTCCGTGAGCCCTATAACTCCACAATCAGCACGGAGGTGGCTACGCCCCAGGCGCTCTCAGGTATTTATTCGTACATTCCCACCAACTCCAGCACCCCGCAGACCGTTAACGTGCTGCAAGCCGGTGCGAGCGGCGGTTGTTCGACCTGCAGCGGCACGATCAATCCACTAATTGCAGGCGACCTGGCAAATATCCAGTCCACTTATACGCTGGCCGGCGCCACCTTAACTCCCCTGGATATCAACCATGAGAACCTGAATTTTCTTAACAGGGGAGCCACAATCAATAAGTATCCTACTGTGCGTCTTGACTATAATCTGACCCCTAACTTCCGGCTGACGGGATCGGCGAATGAGTCCAATTCTTACAATACGCACGCAGGCGGCGCGCCCTATCCGGGCCCGCTCTATGCCAATCAGGCTTACAGCAACGTGCAAAGGAATTACCAGATTGTTACCGGCTTCGACTGGAACATCAAGCCGAATCTGGTGAATGCCTTCCGGGTGGGATATCTTTACACCGGATTCACGTATAACACGCAGGGAATGAATATTCCGACCGCCAACATGGTCCAGCAGGGCGACCTGCAGTTTGGCTTCAATCTGAACAGCGGTGTGAACGGCTTCGCCGCCCTGAAAGGAGGCTCCCTTTATCCAGTCCTGAGCGTGAAGGATGACTTCTCCTGGCAGCGTGGCAGGCACACCATCGCGTTCGGCGTGGAGAGCGCCACCGAGATCGACCATTATTACAACAACCAGTTTGTGCCTTATATTGGCGTGAACTACATCTCATCCGGAGATCCAGTCACGAGTGCACTGGTGAACTCGCTTCCTGCCAATGCGCCGGCCTCCGCGGTAGGGGATGTTGAAGGCCTGTACGCGACCCTGACCGGACGCATGACTTATTACAGCCTGGGTGAGTTCGTCAATACAAAGACCAAGCAGTTTCAGCCGGGCATCTCCTTCAATCTGCACGAGCGGCTTAATCAAACCGCGCTCTTCTTTGAGGATTCCTGGAAAGTAAAGCCGACGCTTACGTTGAACCTTGGGCTGCGCTGGGACTTTACCGGTGCATCGAAGGATGAGACGGGATTCTATACCCATCCTTCTGTAGCTGATTTGTGGGGCCCCACGGGAGTGGGTGACATCTTTAAGCCGGGCGTGCTCAAAGGCAACCCGAATCCTGTTGAAGGTCCGGGGGCAGAATCCTATAGTCCGACGTACGTGCATCCCCAGCCGAATATCGGTTTTGCCTGGAATCCCCAGGGGGCGCCGGGTACTGTGCTGGGCAAACTCTTCGGCAATGGTCTGACTGTCATCCGCGCCAGTTACACCTTTAAGAACTATACGGAAGGTGCGCAGAGCTTCTGGAATTTCGGATCGAACAACGGAGCGAATTTTAATACCTACTATTATGCCAATCCGGTTGCCCCAGGCGGCGGTACTCCTGGCGCAGGATTTTATGACGCCGGGTCTGTGAGCCTGGGCGGCCCGCTTCCTGCGCTTGCGTCCACCTCGCCGTCACCTTTTCAATCGGTGATTCCCGAATCCTACCAAGCCTTCAGCGGAACTTCCTACCTGACCTTCGATCCGCATATCAAACAGCCCTATGTCGAGTCCTGGCAGGTGGGCATTCAGCGTCAGCTCAGCCCGAACAATGTGCTCGAGGTGCGGTATGTAGGAAATGTTTCCAAGGATCAATGGTTGGGCGTGAATTACAACGAAGTGAATATCTTCGAGAACGGCTTTCTGAAGGAATTTCAGGCGGCGCAGGCCAATCTGGTTGCATCGGGTGGGAGCACATTCCAGGGGCCCAATCCAACACCAATCCTGTCACAGGCCTTCGCAGCCACAGGGGCGGCCTCGAACTTTACCAATGGCCAGTTCATAACCTGGCTGAATCAGGGGCAGGCCGGCGCCTTTGCCAGCGCCATCGCGGGTAACTCCAGTTATCTTTGCTCACTGATCAGCACGTTCAGCGGATGTAACACGGTTGGCTCGCCAGCCAGCGGCACGTATCCGATCAACTTCTTCCAGGCGAATCCATTTGCCGCCGGGGTAGCCATCATGGAGATGACAAACGCCGGATACTCCAACTACAACGCACTGCAGGCGGAGTTCCGGCAAAGGCTGAACCATGGCATGCAGTTCAACGCCAATTACACCTGGGCTCATTCGCTGGAGAACAACGTCCAGGGAAGCGTAACTCCGGGCTACTACGGCGGCGGCGGGAACAGTAACAGCGGCAACAGCGCCGGCGCTTATTACACGCTGCGCAACAGGCACTTGAATTATTTCCCCAGCGCGTTTGATATTCGGCAGGTGTTTCACCTGAGCGGGACCTACGATTTACCGTTCGGCCATGGCCAGCCATTCTTTGCCGGAAGCCGGATTGCAAATCCTGTGATTGGGGGCTGGACAGTTGGAATGATCCTCACGCGCCAGACCGGAGATCCACATCTGTTTACCGGTGGAACCAGTACGGTGAATCAGAACGACTCAGGAATTGTGCTGACGGGAGTTAGCACTTCTCAGTTGCAGAAGCAGATCCGCGTTCGTCCCGGCCTCGCGGGCAGCGGGCGGGTGAGTTTGTTCGATCCCAAATATTTCTCCAGCCTTGGGCAAGCCAATACCCAGTACATCAGCCCGGAGTTCTCCGCGGGGCAGTTTGGAACGCTGATGTGGCTGCATGATCCCAAGTGGATTAATACGGACATGGCAGTCACGAAGGTCATACCGATCCACGGGGAAATGAATTTGACTATCCAGGGTGAGTTTCTGAATGTCTTTAATCATGTGGCCTGGGCCGGCATGGATACGGGAGTTCAAGACGACACGTTTGGCACGACCAACGGTACAGCGAACGGACCACGGAATATTGAAGTCCGCGGGAATTTCCGTTTCTAAACAGCTGAGTCGATGCAGTCATCGTTGCTTGACGGACGATGACTGCGTTGGCCGGTGGAACATTGCGTTCCCAACCAGCGTTGTACGACTTGACGTCTCCTGCCCGCCGCGTTCAACAAGACGGTGCACGCGGCGGGACCTTTTCCGTGAGGCGTGCTGGTAGATGAATCTGATACGAACTGATGGTTTCCTAGCTGCAAACTGCGATGCGCACGAATGTTGCTAGAATTGACTAAAGGCAGCGGATACCCACAAAGACAGCCGGCAGGTGGTTTCGGTGCGGTTCGGGGCCAGAGAGTGAAGGCGAATGGCACCTTCAACGACAAAAGCGACCAAGGGATTGAAGAAGCGCTCGACGAAGGCCGAGCATGGAACCAGCGTGGGCATCGCGTTTCAACGTATTCGCGACTTGATTGTTCATGCCAGGCTGGCGCCGGGGACCTGGATCGTGGAAGGCGATCTGTGCGACCACCTGAACATGAGCCGGACACCGGTGCGTGGCGCGCTCTACCTGTTGCAGCGCGAAGGCTACGTGATCGAGTATCGCAACGGCAGCAAGTCGCGCATGATTGTTGCACCGTTGACGAAGGAAGATGCCAACGAGCTGTATCCGATCATCGGGCGCATTGAGGGGCTGGCCGGTCGCCGCGCCGCAGTGCTGCCGCAGCGCGCGCGCGACGAGCTGGCCGCCAAGCTGAGGCCAGTGAATGAAAAACTGGCGCAAATTGCGCGGGATCGCGGCCTCAACGGCCCGGATATTTTCGACCTCGACCACGAGTTTCATCGCCTGCTGATGGAGGCCGGCTCCGGACCGCGCCTGACCACGCTGCACCGCGCGATTGAGCCGCAGACCGAGCGGTATTGGCGGCTCTATGCGAGCTCGATCATCAACGAACTGCACGTTTCAGTCGCCGAGCACGAGGAGATTATCGCCGCGCTGTTGGCGGGTGATCCTGACCGGCTGGAGCGAGCGCTCTCAAACAACTGGGAGAACGGCTGCAAACGGTTGGAGAAGGTGATCGACATCTTTGGTGAACGCGGCAGCTGGTAGGCCGACGGACGACGGACCAGAGCAAATCAGATGGAACAAAAGGCGGCCTCAAAAGAGGCTGCCTTTTGCTTTTCGTGCCAGGTTTTGCCTGGGTTTCGGGGAGTGGATCCGGCAATGGCTCTCGGCTGAAGACACTGTCAATCCGAGAGGTTACCCAGCGAACGGAGTGCTGGCTACTGCGACGGACGGGCGGTGGGCCTGCGCAGACTGGAAGGCCGCGCGCGTTGCAGCCAACTCGTCGCCAACCACCTGGAGGCGTGGGGCGCGGACGCGAGCCGAGCCGATGCCCGCCTCCTGCTGCACCTGCTTGATGAGCTGGATGAATTTGGGCACGGTGTCCATGCGCAGCAGGGGCAGGAACCATCGGTAGAGTTCGAAGGCCTGGCTGGTTTTGCCGGCGCGGGCCAGATTGAAGAGGTCCACGGACTCGCGGGGCAGGGCATTGACAAGCCCGGCGACCCAGCCGACGGCTCCCGCCGCGATGCCCTCGACGATGGCGTCATCGACGCCGACTAGAATGGCCAGCCGGTCGCCTAGCAGTGCGCGAATGGCGGTGACACGTCGAACGTCGGTCGAAGACTCCTTGACTGCGGCGAAGTTAGGAAACTCGTGCGCCAGTTCCTCAATGTGTTCGGGCAGAAAATCGACGCCATAGGCAACGGGATTGTTGTAGAGCATTCCGGGCAACGGTGTGGCCTGGAGAATTGCCGCGACGTGCGCTTTGTTCTCACGCCAGTCGCCGTTGTAGACGTAGGGCGGCAGGATCATGAGCCCTGAACAGCCAACTTGATGGGCAGCCTTGGCGAGTTGAACGGCCTCGGATGTAGACAGTGCGGAGATGGCCGCAACAACCGGCGCAGCGCCGCCGAGGGCCGCGACAACGGTCTTAAGAATGTCGATCTTTTCCTGAAGGCTTAGCGTGGAAGCCTCTCCGAGCGAGCCCAGGCAGATGATGCCGGTACAGCCGTTTTCCACGAGCCATAGCGCGTGCCGCGCGACCGCAGGATGATCAACGCTGAAGTCGGGATGAAAGGCAGTGGTCATTGCAGGCATAACGCCAGTCCAGTTCATAGGTTCTCCTCATGGGTGATTTCCTGGTTGTGCGCCGGATGGAAGCGGGCCGGCAAATAGGGTTCCGGCGCAATGGCCGGAGCGCTGCCGGTGAAGTCGGCGGCGAGCAGTTCGGCAGTGGCCAGTGCGGTGGTGATGCCCAGGCCCTCGTGGCCAGTGGCGAGCCACAGGGTGGGATCGCCGGGAACGGGGCCGATGAGCGGCAGCTTGTCTGGAGTGGCGGCGCGGAAGCCTGTCCAAACGCGCAGTACGCTGAGCGATGCGATGGCGGGCAGGTAGAGTGCCGCGCGTTGCAGCATGGCAGTGAGCAGTGCCTGGTCGACGGCGGGGTCCTCATTGCCATATTGACGTGAGGAGCCGATGAGAATCTGGCCGGTTTGGCGCGGCTGGACATTGAAGGCAACGGAGTCAGTGGTGAGGGAGTGAGCGCTCTTGAGATATCCGAGTTCGACCAGTTGGTGGTGAATAAAGCCGGGATAACGGTCGGTGATTGCCAAGTGTCCTTTGCGCTTTTTCACGGCGAGCCCCGGCGTGCAGGCCGTGGCATCGGCACCGGTGGCATTGATCAGCCTTGGCGCGCGCAGACTGGTTCCGTTGCCAAGCCGGGCCTCGCCGTGGGCGAAATGCGTGATGGACTGACCCTGGAGCAGTGTTGCGCCGAGAGACTGGGCATGCCGGGCCAGGTGGAGCGCAACGGCGGGCGGATAGACGACAGCGTCTTCCAGCACGAGCAATCCGCCCGCCAGCCCGGGACGGAGATTTGGCTCGATCACGGCCAGATCGTGGCTGGAGAGCAACTGGCTGGGAACGTCTCGTTCAGCAAGATAGGCGTGCTTGCGTGCGGCCGCGGCCAACTCCTCCTCATCGGCGGCAACCCAGATGGTTCCACGGGTTTCGTACTCGGCGGCGGCCGGCAAGGTGGCGCTGAGTGCTTGCCACAACTGCTGGGAACGGCGCGTGAGAGCGAATTGCGCCACGGAGTCGTCCATGACGACGATATGGCCCATGCCTGCGGCAGTGGCTCCGCTGCCCAGGACGTCGCGCTCGACCAATGCCACGCTGAGTCCGGCCTTTGTGCAGGCCACGGCACATGCGGCGCCAACGATTCCACCGCCCGCGACGACGACATCGTGCGTTTGCGGCAGGGAAGCGCTCATTCCGGCACTCCCAGGCGGAAGGGATCTGCGGGGTCGAAGATCAGCGTGCATTCGGCGGTGACATAAGCTGAGCCGGTAATGGTGGGAATGATTTTGATATCGAGGCTCGGGGCCTCGCCGTTCTTGTCCGCATCGATTGTGCCGTTATCGAAGTCGAAGCTTCCTTCGAAAACGGTGCCCAGGATGCCCTCCTGCCGCCATGGCTGACCGGGCTTGAGCAGGCCATCCGCGGCCAGACAGGCCATTTTGGCGCTGGTTCCGGTGCCGCAGGGGGAGCGGTCATAGGCCTTGCCGGGGCACAGGACGAAGTTGCGGCTGTGGTTGGCCGGGTTGTGCGCGGCGGTGAACAGTTCGATGTGGTCGATTTCTGCGCCACCGGCTCCGGTGATGCCTGCGGCGGTCAGGGCGCGGCGAATCTCCCAGGTGAAGGCGGTGAGCGGCTCGACGAGGTCGGCTGTAAGGGCTCGGGCCATGTGGAAAGAGTGTTCGCGCACCAGAAAAAACCAGTTGCCTCCCCAGGCCACATCTCCGCTGACTGCGCCATAACCGGGAACCTGGACGGTGACGCCGGCTCGATGACGGTAAGACGGTACGTTGCGGACAGTGATGCGGCTGCTTGAGTGCACCCGGATATTGACGGCGCCAACCGGGGTCTCAATGAGGTGTTCGCCAGGCTCAATACGGCCCAGAAAGGCCAACGTGGCGGCGACGCCGATCATGCCGTGCCCGCACATGCCCAGATATCCGGCGTTGTTGAAGAAGATGACACCGGCGGCGCAGGCCGGATCGGCGGGTTCGACCAGCAAGGCACCCACCAGGACGTCGGAGCCACGGGGTTCGCATAGTATGGCTCGGCGGTAGATATCGTGCTCGTTGCGCAGGCGCTCCAGCCGCTCAGAAAGCGGTCCTGCACCCAGATGCGGACCGCCGGACAGAACGCAGCGAGTTGGTTCACCCGCAGTATGCGAATCAACCACATCCAAACGAAGAGGAATTTGTGTATGTACCATGAATGCCTGATATGTCGGTTTGTACTACTTAAGGATGAAATCTCCCTGCGCAGGCAAGAGAGAAGGACCTGGTACTGAGGGCGAACACATCTTCCGAAGTACTGTGAATCAAATCTGCCCGCGAATCCAGCGCGGATCCGGTGAGGGGCTTTCCAGCAAAGAGCTGCAAGTCCACACGTTTCCGGAATAGGCCGCAAGGCAATGAAGGATAGCTCATGACGGCACCGGAGTGTGTTGAAGCGGCACGCTGTTGCAAAGTATACGAGTTTGGATACAATCGATGCTACCTGATAGTGAGAATTTTTTGTTTTCGGTAACGATTCCCCCATCTGGCGGGTTCTGAACAACCTTCGGAGGCTTGAACGTGCGGACTTTCAAACAGGCAAACTGGCTGGCTGGCGCGGGGTTTCTGGCAGCGATTGCAGTGCCCGTGATGGGCCAATGGCATCCGGCGGGAAGGGACGCGAAGCTGGGCCCGATGCTCGACCAGGGACTGGTGACCTATGAGACGCCCGAGCTGACCTTGCGGCTGGTCAGATCCTCAGGAACAGTGGCAGGGCTTGATGCCAGGGATAGCGCAGCGAAGGGGCAGGAGGGTTTTGACTTTACTCCGGCGGAGCTGCTGGCGGCGCGGTCAACGGATGGGTACTACCACCTGGGCGACTTGGATCTACGCCTGCGCGAGGCGGGAACCGGCCCATGGCGCGGCTATTCGACCGCGCTGGAGCGACATTCGGTGAAGGCGTTGACGCCGGAGCGCGGCGATTTGGCGCGCGAAGACCTGAGACCGACGCTGCCGGCCGATTTTCCGCTGCAAGTGGTGCGGAGTTGGGCCGTGGTGGAGGGGAAGCTGGCGCTGCGCTTTACGCTCAGGAATCCCGGTACGCGCACGATTGAGGTTGGAGCGCTGGGGATTCCGCTGATCTTTGACAATGTGTTGAGCGGCAAGAGCCTGGAGGAGGCGCACGCGGTATGCAGTTTTTCTGATCCTTCGATTGCGCTCGATGCGGGCTATGTGCAAGTGACGCGGCTGAATGGGCATGGGCCGGCGCTGCTGGTGGTTCCTGACGGGAAGACGCCGTTCGAGGCCTACAACCCGATAGCCGGACCACATGGGCGTTCCCGCGTTCAAGGAGAGCCAAAGGCGACGCTGTTTGAGGATTTGACGCCGAGAAACATGACGTTCGAGGGCTTTTATGAGTGGATGGTGGCCTCGGCGGCTTACCAGCAGAATGAGTGGAAGCAGGCCGAACCATGGAATCCGGCGACGACTTTTGTGCTGAAGCCGGGGCAAGAGCGTACGGTGGGGCTGCGGTTCGTGGTGGCGGATTCAATTCGCGCTATAGAGAAAACGCTTGCGGAGAATCGACGGCCGGTGGCTGTTGGACTTCCCGGTTACATATTGCCGCAGGATATTCAGGCCAGCCTCTTCCTCAAGTACCCGCAGCCCGTGAAGAAGGTGGAGGTGGAACCGGCTGGGGCCATTGACGTCCATGCGGCGGGGACCACGGAACACGGCTGGTATCGCTATGCATTGCAGGGCAAGTTGTGGGGACGTGCACGGCTGACCGTCACATATGCGGATGGATTGGTGGAGACGGTGCAGTATCGGGTGATCAAGCCGGAGGCCGACGCCGTGGACGATATGGGACGCTTCCTCTTTACCAAACAGTGGTTCGATGTAAAGGACGATCCATTTCACCGCAGCCCTTCAGTGATGAGCTATGACCGCGAGGCCCATGCGATTGTGACCCAGGAGAGCCGCGTGTGGATTGCCGGATTGAGCGATGAGGCCGGCGCGGGCTCGTGGCTGGCTGCGGCGATGAAGGAGTATGGACGGCCGCAGAAACAGCAGGTGGAACAGTTAGAGGAGTTCGTGGACGGCGTGCTGTGGGGCGGTCTGCAGCAGAAAGATGGACCCGGAAAGTATGGTGTGAGGAAGAGCCTGTTTTACTATCAGCCGGACCAACTTCCGGCCGGCTACTATCGCAAAGATTTCAATTGGTCTACGTGGGAGAGTTGGAACAGGAAGGCCAGTGAGGATCTCGGACGCTCGTATAACTATCCGCATGTGGTGGCCGCGTATTGGGCACTTTACCGGTTGGCGCGCGAGCACCAGGGACTGGTGACGCACCACGACTGGCAGTGGTATCTGACGCAGGCCTATGAGACCACGATGGCGATGACCCGCCTGGCACCGGATCTGTCGCAGTTTGGCCAGATGGAAGGCGACGTCTTTGTTGCCGTTCTGGACGACCTGCGCCGCGAGGGCATGACCACTGAGGCCGCCACGCTGGAAGCCGCGATGCGCGCGCGAGCCGAGGTTTGGAAGAAGCTGGCCTATCCGTTTGGGAGCGAAATGCCGTGGGACTCGACCGGGCAGGAAGAAGTGTATGCATGGACCAGGCGATTTGGCATGGATGACAAGGCGCAGGCCACGCTGGATGCCATTACCGGCTACATGCCGACGATTCCCAGTTGGGGTTACAACGGCAGTGCGCGGCGCTACTGGGACTTTCTCTACGGAGGCAAGTACGAGCGGCTCGAACGGCAACTGCACCACTACGGCTCGGGGATCAATGCGATTCCGGTGCTCGATGCCTATCGGCGCGACCCGAATGACCTGTACCTGCTGCGTATCGGCTATGGCGGGACGATGGGAGCCATCAGTGGCATCGATCAGGATGGCTTTGCCTCGGCTGCATTCCACAGTTATCCGGACAAGATGGCGTTTGATCCGTACACGGGAGACTATGGGCCGAACTTCTTTGGCCATGCGTGGACCACAGGAACCTATGTGGTGAAAGACGCGGAGTTTGGTTGGCTGGCTTTTGGCGGAAATACGCGCGTGGATGGCAAGAACGTGAGCGTGGAGCCGCGTGACAGCTTTCGGCAGCGGGTGTATCTCGCACCGCTTGGCTTGTGGCTTACGCTGGACAGCGGGCAATTTGAACGAGTGACCGTGGATGACGCGACCGGCGAAGTGGAAGTGCGGTTTGCGCCCGGTGATGCGTTTACGGCCAGTGCGTTGTTGCGCGTAGAACAAACGGCGCATGTTGACGGCGTGGGTGCGATTGCCCCGCTGGAGAAGCTGGCGATGGAGCGCGGAGCGTGGGTGGTGCCGCTGGGCGCATCGAGCGTCGTGATTCATCTGGGTGCACAGCGATAGGAACATGCCTTGAGCAAGAAGACCGTAAAGAGACATCGAGACCTTGGGACAGGCGAGGGAGATGTAGCCTAGAATCCTGAGTGACGTGACAGACCAGCAGCTTCCGGTGTGTTGGGAAAGGCGCAGGCGAAGGACGATGGAGCATTCGATGACACGGCGGCGGTTTTTGGCCGCGACGGGCGCAGCGGCAACCATGACGGCCATGCCGCCACGTATCTGGGGAGCGACGGAGAGCAGTGCGCGGTTTGTGATTCGCGCGGATGTGGAAATGGGCCGAGTGAGCCCCCTGCTGCATGGGCAGTTTGCCGAGCACCTGGGGTCCTGTGTATATGGCGGACTGTGGGTGGGCGCGGGTTCGGATATCCCCAACATCCAGGGATATCGCAGGAGCGCAATCGAGTATCTGAAGGAGCTGGGTATTCCGGTGTTGCGCTGGCCGGGCGGCTGCTTTGCCGACAACTATGACTGGCGCGATGGGATAGGTCCGAGGCGGCGGCGACCCCGGCGCGTGAATATTAGCTGGGGAAATTACACCGAGGACAACAGCTTTGGCACCCACGAGTTTATCGGGCTTTGCCGGCGGATAGGCGCGGAGCCGTATCTGGCCGGAAATGTAGGTTCGGGATCGCCTGCTGAACTGCGCGACTGGGTTGAGTATTGCAACTTTCCCTCGGGCAGCAAGCTCAGCGATGAACGCGCGGCCAATGGTTCTCCTGAGCCTTTTCGTGTGAAGTACTGGGGCGTTGGCAACGAGAGTTGGGGCTGCGGCGGCAACATGCGTCCGGACTATTACGGCGGGCTCTATCGGCAATTCACTAGCTATCTGCACGAGATGGGGGGCACTGAGCCGTTCCTAATTGCGTCAGGGCCGTCGGGTGACGATGTTCGCTGGACGCGCGGCCTGCTGGATACGACGGCGCCGATCTTGCCCGATGGCGTGAGTATGCACTATTACTCGGGCGGCGCCGATGCGCCCACAAGTTTCAAAGCGCCGGCGATGGAGGAGCAATTCAAGAGCTTCCGCCATGTGGAAGATGCGATCATCCATCAGCGGTCGGTGCTCGACGGCTACCGCGACGGCTCGCGGATTGGGCTCATCCTGGATGAATGGGGAGTGTGGGACCAGATTCCGGTGGCCGACGAGAAGCTCTATGGAAAGCTTTGGCAGCAGAGCACCATGCGCAGCGGCGTTGCTGCGGGGCTTGGCCTGAACCTATTCAACCGCCAGGCGGCCAAGCTGTACATGTGCAACATTGCGCAGATCATGAATGTGCTGCAGTCGCTGCTGATCACCGATGGACCAGAGGGTGAGCGCTGCGTACGCACGACGACATATTATGCGTTCCAACTCTTCAAGGAGCATCGCGGTAACACGTCGGTGCAGGTGGAGAATGTTGGTGACGATCCGCTGGGAGTTTCCATCTCGGCAACCAAGGCCACGGGGAAACTGGTGGTCAGCCTGGTCAATCCGAAGGATAGCGAAGAGATCAAGGCTGAGTGTGAACTGCGCGGCGTTACAGCGCACAGGGCCACTGCGCAGATTCTGAATAATGCCGACCGCAACGCGGCCAACAGCTTTGATGCGCCGGACAGAATTACGCCTTATTCGCATCCTGCAAGAATCGAGGCAGGGAAGCTGGTGGTGGAACTGCCGCCGCTTTCTGTGGCAACGGTGGTGCTGGAGATCGGCTAGAACGGTTTGAGAAGGCAGGGTGCCCGGCAACTTTTGAACCAGCGAATGTGAGAGGAACTGGAACGCGAGTTGCCGGATGCTCCAAGCCAAGCCTGAGAACGAATTTAAGCGGTGACAAAGTTCTCGTCTTTCAGGACACGCTGATAGGCCGGCAGTGTCAGGAAGTCAATGAACTTTGGCGACTCGACCAACTCGCGCATCAGATTCGCTGCCTTTTCATAGGCGGCATAGCGCACGGCATCGACGGCGCTTTTTTGACGGCTGAGTTCAGCGGCAATCATGCTTTCCACAAGCGCGAGGTCCACGATTCTACCGTCGGTGAGTTTTGCTTTGTGGTGCACCCACTGCCAGAGCTGCGCGCGGCTGATCTCGGCTGTGGCAGCGTCTTCCATCAAATTGAAGAGAGGAACGCAGCCGATGCCACGGAGCCACGCCTCAAGGTATCCCATGCCGATGGCCACATTCTGCTTTACCCCGGTCTCGGTGATCTGCCCTTCAGGAACCTGGAGCAGATCCTCGGCGGTGGGATTGTAGTCGGGCAACTGCTTCGAAATCTGGTTGGGTTGGGGCATCAGGCGGTCGAAGATCTCCAATGCCACGGGCACCAGGCCGGGATGCGCTACCCACGTACCGTCGTGACCGTCGCCGGCTTCGCGCTCCTTATCGGCGCGTACCTGCGCGATCGCATTTTCATTGACGACCGGATCGGACTTGATGGGAATGAAGGCCGACATGCCGCCCATTGCATGCACATTGCGCTTATGGCAGGTCTTGATGGCCAGCTTTGAATAGCTGCGCATGAAGTGCGTCGTCATTGTGACCTGGGCGCGGTCGGGCAATACGGCATGTGGGTCGTTGGCGAATTTCTTAATGAAGCTGAAGATGTAATCCCAACGACCGCAGTTCAGCCCGGCGGAGTGGTCGCGCAGCTCGTAAAGAATCTCGTCCATCTCGAAGCTGGCCAGAATGGTTTCAATGAGCACGGTGCCCTTGATGGTGCCCTGCGGCACACCAAGTTCCTTCTGAGCACGGATAAAAATGTCGTTCCACAGCCGCGCCTCCAGATGGCTCTCCATCTTGGGCAGGTAGAAGTACGGACCGCTGCCGCGGGCTACCAGTTCCTTGGCATTGTGGAAGAAGTAGAGGCCGAAATCGAAGAGGGAGCCTGACATGGGCTGTCCATCGACAAGCACATGCCGCTCCTCGAGATGCCAGCCGCGCGGACGGATGAAGAGGACTGCGGTCTTGTCATTCAGCTTGTACTGCTTTGCCGTGGATGGGTCGGTATAGGTGATGGTGCGCCGGATGGCGTCGCGCAGATTGATATGGCCGTCGAGCAGGTTGTTCCACGTCGGCGTACTGGAGTCCTCAAAATCGGCCATGAAGACCTTCGCGCCGGAGTTGAGCGCGTTGATGATCATTTTGCGGTCAACGGGCCCTGTAATCTCCACGCGGCGGTCCATGATATCCGCAGGCAGCGGCGCCACGGTCCACGCGGACTCGCGGATTCCCCGGGTCTCCTCAAGGAATGCGGGCTTCTCGCCTGCGTCGATCCTTTTCTGCCGCTCCTGCCGTGCGCTGAGCAGCGTCTTGCGGCGCTCATTGAAGGTGCGCTGCAGGTCTACGACAAAGGCAACTGCCTCTGGCGTAAGAATTTCAGCATAGCTTTCAGTGACCGGAGCAAGGACTTCAACGCCGGGAAGACTGGTGGCAATGGTCATGGAGGAGACTCCCTATACAGAAATTTGATGCAGCTAGAACAATCGCCGGGCGCGAAAAAGATGCCCGACAATCATACAAATCATACATTCAGCTTATACTTTCTCCAAAACGAAGGGAAACGCCGCCTGCGGTCGAGAAGTGGACATCCACCGAAGATCCGGGCGAGGCAAGAGTGTTGCCGGTCCAGCTCCCGGTGGTGATCCAACTGCCGCGCTTCAGGCCGCCGGTGCGCGCCGCGCCCTCATTGGCGAGATAGAGCACCAGTCGCAGAAGGTCGGTTCCGGCTGTATTGGATGCGGTGCGCTCGACGCGGACGCTGCCGTCCACAGCAAGCGTGACGGATTCTTTAGCGAAATCGATCTGCTGCCAGCCGTGCACAGCGGGGCCGTGGATAAAGCCACCGTGCATCTGCAGGTCGGCAATCATGGTGAACCGTGCAACCTTCGACGGTTCTGCAAGCCCGGCCTCCAACTCTTCGATAGCAGGATGGCAGCTTGCGATAGCAGCGACGATCTCCTCGCGGGTGTAGGGCGCTTCGCGCGGGGGCAGGTCCTGGCCGATCAGGAAGGAGATCTCGGCCTCGAGGCCACGCAGACGGTACCGGTGCCCGGCGAGCAGGCTGGCGTTATCCGCAATCCAAGCGAATGGCATGGGTCCGAAGAGCGGAGTGGCATCCGGCGAGGGCGCACCAACCTTCCATCCGCGTACACCGTGACCTTGCTCATCCTCAATGACGCGGACCATCTTGTCCTGCACGAAGTAGGCTTCTTCGATCGAGGTGGGTTGAAGCGGAGTGGGTAAATCGGTGATGGGCGTAGCGGTGCGGCGGGCCTCAAGCAAAAGGTGAGCCGCTGAATTGAGATCGGATTCACGGGCGTGAGAGATCATAGTTTTTCAGTTTGCCTCGATGTGCGGATTTCTGTTGTCCCGCAGCAGATCTTCGATGGAGAGGCCGCGGATAGAAGCATCCAACAACTCCACCATGTGGAATGCGGGCATGGCCTTCAACCCGCGCAGACGAAGGCCATTCATGAGTTGCAGCAGGCAGCCGGGATTGGCAGAGAGCACGGCCTGCGCGCCGGTTGACAGCAGGTTTTCAACCTTGCGGCTCCCGAGTTGGTTGGCTGTCTGAGGCTGCAGCAGATTATAGACGCCGGCTGAACCGCAGCAGAGAGATGCCTCAGGAATGTCTGCGACTTCGAGTTCAGGAATTCCTGCAAGCAGGCGGCGCGGCTGCTCGTGGACGCCCTGCGCATGCTGCAGATGGCAGGCGTCATGGTAAGCAATGCGCAGCTTGAGTGGATGGCGCGGTGCATGCGGCTCCAACTCGCAGAGGATTTCGGAGATGTCTTTCCATTTTGCGGAGAAGGCCGCGGCGCGCCCGGCCCAGGCCGGATCGTTGCGCAGAAGATGGCCGTACTCCTTCATTGTCGACCCGCAACCGGCAGAGTTGATGACGACAGTGTCCACTTCCGCGGCCTCAAAAACAGCAATCATTTTCTTCGCCAGTGCGGTGGCGTCGTCTTCCATTCCAGAGTGGAGCATGAGTGCGCCGCAGCATTGCTGTTCGCGGGGAATGATCACTTGGCAACCCTCCGCGGCCAGTACGCGTGCGGTAGCGGCGTTTACGTGTGAGAAGAAGACCTGCTGCACGCATCCGCTTAACATACCGACGCGGCGGCGGGGTGCGGTCCTGGGCTGGATGGCGGAAGGCAACCGATCAAACAGATGAGCCGGCACATCGGGCAGCAGGGCCTCCATGGCGGCCAGGCGTTTTGGCAGCAGCTTTGGTATTCCAGTTGTGCGCACGAGCGACCGCAGGCCGCTTTTCTGATAGACGAGCAATGGCAGAGCCAGCAGTCGCAGCCGCCCTGGACGCGGGAAAGTGGCGAAGATTAGTTTGCGGAAAAGCGACTCGCCCAGGCTGCGCGGCAGGTTGCGCTCGATCTGCGCGCGTGTTGGTTCGATCAGTTTGTTGTACTGCACGCCGGATGGGCATGCCGTCATGCAGGCCATGCATCCCAGGCAGTTGTCCATGTGCTGCCTGAAACGGCTATCGAGCGGAGCCTGACCGTCGGCCGCTTTCTTGATCATGTAAATGCGTCCGCGCGGCGAGTCCATCTCCTCGCCCCAGAGCACGTACGTGGGGCAAGCGGGCAGGCAGAAGCCGCAGTGCACGCACTCGTCAATGTACTTCTTCTCCGGCGGATGATGCGCATCGAAGCTGGAGGGATGCTTTACGTGGTTGGCGATGGTATGCGGCATAGATGTCAAATGCTTCCTATGAAACAGCCGGGATTGAGAGTGCGGCCTGGATCGAAACGATGCTTGATCTCGCGCATCAAGGACAGCGCGCCTGAAGCCGGTCCCCACACATCGATGCGTCCACGCATCGCATCGGGAAGATGCAGCGCGACGACGCTGCCGCCGCACTTGGCTACCCTTGCGCGCAGGCGTTCGACAAGTGCAATCGTCGCGTCAGGAGGGGAGCTGAGAGCAACTGTCATTAAACCCGTCGCGTGGGCGACGGTGTTGATGTCCAGTCCTTCAGTAGAAGACCATTGTTGCAACTCTGAACTTACGGCGCAGAGTTCGCTGGGCAGCAAAGAGACTTTCAGTATGACGGCATCGTTCTTGTCAAAGAGTTGCTGCCGCGCCTGCCAAACGGCTTCGCCCGACTCACTTATCGCAATCTGTCCAAAGATACTCTGGATGCGGAGCATGTGTTCGTGGAGACATTCGGGCAGAGCAGCGATGCGGATGTCGAGCGCGCATTCCTGCTTTGACGTGCGGAGTTGCACACAGGACGGGGTCATCTGCGAATCCATCAGGAGGCGTAGCGGCTCGGCAAAGAATGTGGCATCGGGACGCGTTGCACTGGGTGCGACCGATGTCCAGGTCCGCGCGTGCTCTTCGAGCGGGTGCAGGCGGAAGTTGACCTCGGCAATCACGCCCAGAGTGCCGAAGCTGCCAGTCATCAGCTTGTGGAGGTCATAGCCGGCGACATTCTTGACGACCTTGCCGCCGGTTTTGGCGATGGTGCCGTCGGCGAGCACAAGGGTCATGCCGATGATGAGGTCGCGCAGGCCGCCGAACTTGAGCCGCAGCGCGCCACCGTCGTTGGTGGCGACGATGCCGCCCACGGTGGCGCGCTGCGGCCACAGAGGATCGAGCGCGACCATCTGCGCGTGCTGTGCGAGTTCAGCTTGCATGGTGGCCCAGGAGCAACCGGCCTGAACAGTACAGGTCATGTCTTGCCAGGCATGTTCGTGAAGCGCGCGCATACGCTCCATGACTAATTGAATGTTCGATGCAACGGGATTTCCCCAGCCTAATTTCGTGCCGCTCCCGGTGGGCGTTACCGCAAGGCCGTTCACATTGGCGAAGCGCAGGATCTGCGCAATCTGCTTGGTGTCGGCGGGGGCGGCAACGATCGTTTCGTCGCGGAGACGTGTATGCTCCTGCCCAACGATCGAGGCGAGATGAGTGAAGGCTTGCTCCAGCGTCATTGTGGCGGACGGGCTCATCAGAAAATCTCCGCGATGCCCGCAGTCTCTAATGGATGCGGCGTGTAGGGTCCGGGCTTTTCCGCGCACAGACGCGGGCGCGGGAAGACTTTATCCGGGTTGGCGATGTTTTCCGGATCGAAGGCACAGCGCACCAGTTGCATGGTTGCAAGGTCCGGTTCGGAAAACATATAACCGAGCGCCTCCTGTTTCTCTTTGCCCACTCCATGCTCGCCGGTGATGGATCCGCCGTGATCGACGCAGAGGCGCAGGATGCGATAGGAGAGATCGAGAGCCGTCTCCTCTTGTCCGGGAATTGAGGCATCGTAAAGCACTAGCGGATGCAGGTTGCCGTCGCCGGCATGGAAGACGTTGGCCACACGCAGGCCCGCGGTAGTGGCCATGCTGTCGATTTCGGTGAGCAGGTGCGGCAGTGCGGTGCGCGGAATAACGCCGTCCTGCACGATGTAGTTCGGCGAGATGCGGCCCACGGCGGCGAAGGCGGCCTTGCGGCCCTTCCAGACCAGCGCGCGCTCCTGCTCAGATTGCGCCACGCGAATTTCCCACGCGCCATTGCTGCTGCACAGAGCCCGCACCTGGCGCATGAGTGCTTCGACTTCGCTGCGTGGGCCGTCGAGTTCCACCAAGAGCAGACCATTGCAAACGGGATAGTGCGCATGCACGGCGGCTTCCGCGGCCTGAATGGAGAGCGCGTCCATGATCTCCAATGCAGAAGGCAACATTCTGGCCGCAATGATGTCACTGACGGTCTGCCCTGCGGCCTGGATGGAATCGAAAGCAGCCAACAGCGTTTGTACCACTTCAGGGCGTTTGACGATGCGCAGCGTGATCCTGGTGGCCACCCCCAGGGTGCCTTCTGAACCGACAAAAACACCGGGCAGGTCGTAACCGGGCGTGTCCAGCGTGGGAGAACCGAGTTGGACCAGTTCGCCGGAGGGCAGCACCACCTCCAGCGCCAGCACGTGCGTGACGGTGAAGCCGTACTTGAGGCAGTGCGCGCCGCCGGAATTTTCTGCCACGTTGCCGCCGATGGTGCAGACCGACTGCGACGACGGATCGGGCGCGTAGAAATATCTCTGCGGAGCGACGCGCTGGGTTACATGCGCGTTGATCACGCCGGGCTCGACGACAACGAGCCGGTTGGCGAGGTCCACTTCAAGTATGCGGTTCATGCGGGCCAGGCTGATGACGATGCCTCCGGCGGCAGGAAGCGCGCCGCCGCTCAGACCGGTACCTGCTCCGCGGCTGACGAAAGGAATTTTGTGCAGTGCACACAGACGGACCACTGCCTGCACCTGCTGCGCAGTGCGAGGCAGTACGACGGCCCCGGGGAGCACACGGAAATTGGTGAGCCCGTCACATTCATAAGTCTGTAACTGGCTCTGCCCGGTGATCAGGCCGTCGTCTCCAACGGCGGCACGCAACGCGGCAATGTGCCCAGGGGTAAGCATGCTGCACAACAGATTACGTGATGGAAGCCTCTGCTGGCTTGCTATTTCTGCTTTTCAAGTGAAGGGAAAGTAGAGGACTCAGGTGCGCAGGGTGCAGGAGTTCCGCGGCGAACCTGGTAAGTGATTTGTTTAAAGCACTTGATCTTTACTGTGGCGCAGAGCGCAACCGCTCGGCTATGGTTATAGGCGCTTGAATGATCTGCCGCGGAATGAGCTGGAGCAGCGAGTCTTGTTTGAAGCATCAAAACCAGCTTATAAGTATCAGTATTCGGATTTAATTCCAACATATGAGAAATTGCCAGATGCGCCAGGGCAGATGAGCGCGACATGACCCCCCTCTCTGCGAAGTGAGGGGCTTGAGGAAGGAACGAGACATGAAGACAATTTGGGCGCAGGGCTATTACATCTGGGGGCAAGGCCTGGTGGTTTCCGCCATCATCGCCTCGCTGCCGACGGTCGTATTGCTTTTCCTTCTGGGGGTAAAGCGAAAGCCGGCATGGGTTGCCGGACTGTGGGGTCTTGGCGCCACTTTGATTGTCGCCCTGGTTGGATATCGCATGCCGGTGACGCTCACGCTCAGTTCGGCAGGATATGGTGCTGCGTTTGGCCTATTTCCTATTTCATGGATCGTGTTCTGGGCGATCGTGCTGTACAACGTGACGGTTGCGACCGGTAAGTTTGCGATCGTCAAGGATTCGATTGGGTCTCTGACTCCAGACTTGAGAATTCAGGCAATCATCATCGCCTTCGGTTTTGGTGCGTTCATCGAGGGTGCAGCCGGCTTTGGGACGCCGGTGGCTGTGGCGGGAGCCATGATGGTGGGGTTGGGATTTTCGCCCTACTATGCCGCAGCCCTCTGTTTGCTGGCGAATACAGCACCTGTCGCCTTTGGAGCGATTGGTGTGCCCATTATCACGTTGGCAGGGGTTACGGGGCTTCCACTGGATAAGCTGAGTGGCGCAGTTGGAGTTTTGTGTGCGCCCATCGCGCTCATTCTGCCCGCTTACATGATCCTGACCATGGGAGGTGTGGCCTCAGCCATTGAGGTGTGGCCTGCTCTGCTGGTGGCGGGGCTCACGTTTGGAGGAGTTGAATATCTTGTTTCCAATTTCATTAACGTTCAGCTCACGGTCATTCTGAGTTCGATTACGGCAATGGCTTCCGTGGTGGTTCTTTTGAGGTTCTGGCACCCACGGTCCCACACCTTGAGAAAGCAGAAGAATAAGAATGGAGTGATAGAGCGGGGTCCTTTCGAGCTGGCGACGGACGCTTCGACGCAGGTGACCGCAGCACCCACGCACACAGCAGGTCAGATTATCACTGGATGGATGCCGTATATTTTTCTGGTTATTCTTGTACTTCTATGGGGATTCAAGCCTCTTCAAGTCATTCTTGACGTAGCGACTTTTCCGATTCGCTGGCCGGCGCTTCATAACTTGATTCTCCGTATGCCGCCGGTGCTGCCCAAAGCCTCGCCTTACCCGGCGATGTTCAATCTGAACCTGATATCTGCAGGTGGAACATCCTGCATGTTCGCGAGCATACTTTCGGCCATTTTTCTAAGAATGTCGATCGGCGATTTTGTTCGTGTAATTTTCAAATCAGCGCGTCAATTAGCCCTTCCCATCCTGACGATTGCCTCTGTTGTTTGGATGGCTTTTGTCATGTATTACTCTGGTGCGACAGGAACTCTGGGCCTCGCCTTTTCTGGTACTGGCGCTGCTTTCCCTTTCTTCAGCCCACTCCTTGGCTGGCTGGGCGTTTTCCTGACAGGATCTGATACTTCATCAAACGCGCTCTTTGGAAGTCTGCAAGTGGTTACTGCCGACCGGCTTGGATTCAGCCGCATCCTGATTGCCGCCGCGAACTCGTCGGGTGGCGTGATGGGCAAGATGATCAGTCTTCAATCCATTGCAGTAGCGGCTGCGGCTACTGGAATCACTGTGCGGCAGCAATCACAATTGCTACGGTTCACACTGAAACACAGCGTCATTCTCACCGTGCTCGTCGGGCTGGAAGTGCTGGTGCTTGCCTACTGGATTCGAGTGATCTGACAGATCGGCGCTGTTGGGGTTGAACTTGACCAGGTCAGAATCCGATTGTGATGCCTTGTTCTCCGATGGTTGTAAACACAGCGAGAAGATTGGTCATCCCAAGAAGCTGCCTGATCCGTTTGCCGAGGTTGATGAGCTCTAAAGTACAGCCTGCCGATCTGGCCGAAACGTATAAACGCACCAGCGTACCAAGGCCCATGCTGTCCATGTGGGTAAGTTCCGTCAAGTCCAGAACGATCCTCTTAGAGTCCGGAATCAGTTGGCTGACCCTAGCGTAAAGGATATCGCTCACACCCGCCACCAATTTTCCGTGGCACCGCACAACGGCCACGTTGCCCTTGCGAACAATGTCAAGTGTGAGGAGACTCACGACAGCTTCGTCGGGCATCGGGTCCATCCTTGTTGGAACACATTGAACAGTAGAGAACCGGCATCGAGATTCACTTGGGCGATGCAGGTGGGGGGGCTTTACGGCAGACAATCTGTGTGGCGCATAGATTGTCTGCCGTTGCCTGAGTTAGAACTTGTAAGAGATGCCCACCAAGGGCGTTGGCCTGCTGCGGAGGCCGTTGTTATTCAGTTGGAAGAGGACGTTGCCGGAAAGCACGAGGTTCCGGAAGGGATTCCACTTGAGGCCCGTGCTTAGATTGCTGATGGTATAGCTGGAGTTACCGGGCACAATCGTGGGCAATGCAGCGATGGACGGAGTGGTGGGAAGTGGAATGGTGGTGCTGATGAGTTTGGGAGCGTTGAGATACTGATTACCCAGCAGGTCGCCTGCAACGGTTACATGTCGTAGCATGGCCCAGTCGGCGCCGAGGTCGTATTGCAGGCCGCCGGGCAGGGCCAGGTTTCCCCCGGCTGTGTCAGTAGGATTATTGAGCTCAGTGGAAGTGTTCCACTGGTAGCCAATCTTGGCGTGCGGGGAGACCTTTGCAAGATAGGAATAGACAAGATAGGGGCTAAATCCCCACGCTCCCGAGCCGAGATAGTTCTGATCGTCTCCTGTGGGTGTGCGGACACTCATTCCGGCAGAGGCCGTGCCATGCTCGCCCTTCCAGAGTTCTGCTTTCGTGTTGAAGGTGATATCTCCCACACCGCTGGCGGTTCCGGGGGAGTAGGTGTTGGCATTGCTGTAAGGGCCGAAGATGAGATTGTTGTTGGGGTCCAGAATATACGACGTGGATTTGAATGTGGTGGCTCCAAGCGACACACGTTCAATGGGAACTACCACCGTGATATCAACTCTGGTGCTCAGGCCATAAGTGGCCACTCCGATGAACTGATTGATCTTGAAGCTTAGCCTTGTGTTCTCGGTCGTATAGGTATTGCTCTGGACGATGTTCGTGCCATGTTGATAAGCCGTCGCATAGTAGGCAAAGGGCAAGCTCCCGAGGGAGATCCCGTCGATGTCAGTAAAGACGAACTGGCTGGCGGTGAAGCCTAGAAAAAACCTGTGCTTGCCGACAGTCTGCGCGCGGTCAGTGAGGATGGGGCCGAGATTGTCGAAGGTCTCCGGGACTCCGGCCTTGTAGACCACGACTGTGCCGGCCGAAGCGCTAGCCAGCGGAAGTTGGCTCACCTGCGTACCGATGGCGCTGTTGAAAACTCCGGCCGCTTGTACCGCGCTTTTAATTCCCTGGGTTCCTCCGAGGGCGCTATCGTTTGTGAACACGCCCGTCGCGAATGGGAATTGGCAGACGAGCTTCTGCGCGGCTGGACCACTGATGCAGTTGATCTGTCCTTTGGCGGCCAAGCTCGAAAGGGCGGCGAGCAGCAGCAGTTGCAGAGTGCGTTGTTTCATCGGTCTCCCTCGACAAAAAGCTGAAGTTCTGGGGCGCTCAGGACATTACAAGACCCGGAACGCCCATCTCTGCTCCTACAGCGGTTCTCCACTTGCTCTACTCCATCACCGCAGGGGCAGGTGGATTGGAGGTCCGCTCTAAAGAGTGACATAGACCTGAATCACCGCCTGATATGCGTGTCCGTCGCTCCCGATGCCCTGAACCAGAAGGCTATAGGAGCCTGGCGGGGTTTGACCTCCAACTGTGGTCGGTTTCTGGAAGGAGCCGCCGCAACCCATTACCTGATAGGCGGCTGCGATGAACGCGAGAACTGCCATAAGGCGGAAGACGGTTGTCCTAGAGGACTTGCGGGTGCCCAGGAGTCCCAGTAGCCCGAAGATCGGAATGCCAAGCAGGCCTGCGGCAAAGATGTTCTGGTGGCGATTGAGTCCCGCCACTGTGGCCGTTCCATCGGTGGTTATGGTCACCGTTACAGAGCCGGTTTGCAGGGACGTCGAGGCCGCCACGGATGATGGGCTGAAGTCGCAGCCGACAGAAATGGCTGCGGGAGGCTCGCCTGGCGGGGTGATTCCTGTGCCGGAGATGGACAAGCACTGGAGGGACGAAAGGCTCACGTTTGGAGGAAGAACAAAACTGACCGGGCTTGTGTTTCCAGTGGTCGCGCCAGAGGTGATTGTCAGGGGAAGAGCGGCAAACCGCACGGTGATGGTGAATGTGACCGAGCGTTGCAGACCATTCTTACTATCGGTTCCGGTCAACGTGCCGGTGTAGACGCCCGGGCTTGCGTTCGTCGCGTCAATGGCGATGGTGACAGGTTGCTGTGTCCCATTACCCGAGGCCACGGGGGCAGAGGTACTCGACGGATTGCATACGGGCGAGACGGCGCCAGCTGGGGCTATCGATGGCGCAACACTGCAAACCAGGTTCAGAGTGCCGCTGTAGCCGGAGGGTGATACCGGTGTGACGGTAAAGGCCGGGGATGGAAATGGGTCAGTAGCGTTTGTGAATCTTTGAGTGACCGTTATTCCGGACGAAGATCCAGTGAGGCTGAAATCCTCCACCATCTGAGTGAGCGAGTTGCTGCTCGTCTTGTAGTTTGGGTCGCCGGTGTATACGGCGAGGATGGGGTTGGAGCCGGAGGGTATGGATGTTGTGGGGCAGGATGCGATACCGGTTGCCGGATCGACGGGGACCGCGGATGGGCATTCGGGGATGGGAACGCCATTGTTTGTGAAGGTCACGCCGCCGGAGAGTTTCACCGGGCTGTTACTGGGTGAGACCGTGGCTGAGAAGGTGACCATGTTCAACACGACGGAGGGATTCATCGAACTCGTGAGAACGAGTCCCGAAGCGGCCGGGCTGACCGTTTGCTTTAACGAGGTGGAGCTATTGCCAAAGTTACTATCGTTGCCGTAGCTGGCGCCGATGGTGTGTGTGGCCGCAGTGAGCGCGGCGTAGGTGCAGGTGGCCACTCCGGAGGTTGGATCCACCAGTTGAGAACAGATTGTGGTGGCGCCATCCGTGAAGGTCATTGTGCCCGAATACTTTGTGGTTCCAGTGGCTCCCGAAACGTTGGCCGTGAAGGTCACTATCTGATCAACGATTGAGCTGTTGCCGGGAGAAGACGAGTTGAGTGAGACGGACGTGGTGGCCGGGTTGACCACCTGCGAAAGGGTAGCGCTGCTGCCCGAGAAGTTTGTGTCGTTGCTATAGGTGGCCACGATGGAATGCGTGCCCAAAGACAGCGATGCGGTTGTGCATGAGGCTAGGCCGCTTAGGGACGGGGTCATGCCCGTGCAACTGCTGGAAATTGGGTTTCCGTCTGCGGTAAAGCTCACGGTTCCCGCGAGAGATGTGCTTCCCGTGGGTGCCGGAGCAACAGTCGCTGTAAACGTCACAGATGCGTTGATCGTGGAGGGATTCGCCGCCGACTTAAGGGTGAGGGTGGTGGTGCCCTGGTTAACCGTCTGAGAGAGCGTGGCGCTGCTCTTGGAGTAGCTGGTATCTCCAGAATAGGTGGCCACGATGGTGTGGGCGCCCAGGGTGAGAGTCGCAGTCGTGCATGTGGCTAAACCGGTCTTGCTATTCCACGAGACGGTGCACCCCATCGGATTGCCGTTGTCAGTGAAGCTTACGGTTCCGGTGAGCTTAACTGACTTTGTGACGGGGCCGACCTGGGCGGTGAAGGTAACCGACTCGTTGACAGTTGAGGGACTTGGTAAAGAGCTGAGTTGTATTGTGCTGCCCGTCGAATTCACTTGCTGCGTCAGGTTGTTGTTGCTGGTGCTGTAATTCGGGTCTTTCGCGTACGTTGCCACGATGGAGTGCGACCCGCCGGTCAAGGCGTCGGTGGTGCAGGCCGCTGTGGCCGTCCCGGTCGTCGAGTCCCAGTTGCTCACAGTAACGGCTCCAGAGGTGCCGCAGGTCGTGATGGCGTTGCCGTTGTCCGTGAAGGTCACCGTCCCTGAAAGCGGAACCCCTGCGCCTGCCGAGGCGGAGACTGTCGCAGTGAAGGTAACGGAGTCGCCGACGTTGGATGTATTGTTCGTCGACGACGACACCAGTGCCGTGGTGGTGCTCGCCATGGCCATCGTCACCGTAACCGCCGGGCTCGCCGGGCTGGCCTCATAGTTGCTACCGCCGGGCGTGTAGATCGCGGTAATGGAATCTGGACTCCCGGCGGGCAGAGCTGAGGTAATACAGCTTGCCGTTGCCGTGCAGGCGCTGGAGCTATACGTGATGGACTGCGATCCGCAACCCGTGATCGTCTGGCTGCCCACCGAGAATGCCACAGTTCCCGTCATTGGGATGACAGCGGCAGGCGCGACAAGATTCGTCACGTTCGGCGACGCCGTAGCGGTTAGCGTCACCGACTGATTCACCGTGGACGATGTCGAGGACGCCCCCAACCCCACCTGGGTGGGCGCGGCATTCACGTCGAAGGCCGAACTGGCCGCCAAGAGCGACAGCGGCGCAGTCAGCGCCGCATTCAGCTGAAGGCTCGCGTTCAGCGTGAGGCTGCTTCCAAGGGTGCTGGACAGTCCTGAATACGTGGCCACCCCGGCGGTTGTGCCCTCGGTCGTGGTTCCGCTCAACGTGCCGCTGCTCAGCGTCAGCGGTATGTTCACGCTGCCCGCTGAAAATGGCTGGCCGCTCTCGTCCAGCGTCACCGCCGCGCCGAAGCCCTGATCGACGGTCACCGTGGCGGGCGGATTGGTGGTAAAGCTCATCGAGTAATTGGTCTGCACCGCGCCGGCATCCACGCACGGGCTGCTCGACGAGTACCCGCTGTAACTGGTGTTTTCATTCGGCTCGCCCCGCTCGTCGGTGGTGATGCCCGAAAGCAGATTCGTGCTCAACCCCGCGCAGATGGCCGCGCTGCCCGGCAGCGGCACCTGTGTTTGGAGAGCGGCCGCGGTAGTAGGGCTATAAGCCAGGCTGCTCAGTGTAATCGCCGCGCCCGTGCCGCCCACCAGGTTGTTGGTGGCGTCCGTGTTGCCGCCGATCACGTTGCCGGTGCCGGTGTAGATGCCGTTGATGTTGGAATTCCCGCCCCCGGAACTGGTGTTGGCTGTGTTTCCAGACACGATGGTGTTGGACAGGCTTGTTGATCCTCCCCCGCCGTCGATGCCTCCGCCGAAACCACTGGGAGACCCCGAAACGGAGTTCCCGGCAATGGTGCTGTTGAGCACTGTAAGCGTGCCGTTGCTGGCGATGCCGCCGCCATTCGAGGGAGATGACGAAGAGCTGGTGGAGTTGCCGGAGACCGTGCTTTCCACGATCTCCATCGTTCCGGCGTTGTAGATGCCACCACCGGATGTCGCGGTATTCCCGGAGATAGTGCTGTCCAGGACCAGCGTCGTACTACCGTTGATACTAAAAATGC